>ENA-OXES01000003-OXES01000003.1-human-gut-metagenome-genome-assembly--contig:-NODE-3-length-293912-cov-31.4599_pt1 | contig 293912 bp, 251 predicted proteins | sample MGYA00249829_ERZ652252 | MGnify/ENA primary metagenome ERZ652252 (study PRJEB26925, sample SAMN05826675) | human gut metagenome | biome: ENVO:2100002; feature: ENVO:00000062; material: ENVO:00002003... | reverse complement strand
CTCTCTCCGTCGTCGGCAGCGTCAGATGTGTATAAGAGACAGGTGTACATTGTGGGAGGGCCTGGGGATGGACTTTTGGATTCTGTAATCAGTGAAAAGATAAAGCGTGAAAAGGCATCTGTTGATGATTATGAACATGTGCGGGAAGAAGTGCTGGCCTTGGTGCAACATAGTTATACTGAAAAAAAGGCTATTTTGATTGGACTAATGAAAAAAATAGTGCCAATTTTCCCGCTTTCTTCTACCCAATGAAAAGACGTGAAAGTGACAGCTTTTTAATGCTTTTTCTGAAACTTAGAGGTGGAATAAATGTATATTATAAAAATAATATATTACCTTTGTGCCCGATTTATATTTATTACAAGAACTCAAAAGATTAATCAGAATATCTTATGCGTAGATTAATAACACTATTCTTTTTGGTATTTACTTTGTCAGGGGTAGCTTTTGCTCAGCAGATGTCAGATGATCAGGTTGTTCAGTATGTAAAAAGCGCTCAGCAGATGGGCAAAAATCAAAAGCAGATTACTACTGAATTAATGCGGCGGGGAGTGACAAAGGAACAAGTTGAAAGAATTCAGAAAAAGTATGAAAACTCTAAATCTGGAAGTCCGCAGAGCAATACCCAAGATGAGAAGCGTTCTCGTCAACGTGGTGAAATGAGTGGCGTAGTCAAAGGGCTGCGTACAACTTCGGAAACTTATTCTGCCAGACAAACGGATGTTGCAGGGGATTCTTTACAAATGATGGATAATCGTTCCTTGTCTCAAGAGAAGGAAACAGAGGATCCGACTTCGCAAATTTATGGTCATAATATTTTTACTAACGATAATTTGACTTTCGAACCCAATGTGAATGTTGCTACTCCCGAGAATTATCGTCTGGGGCCTGGTGACGAGGTGATTATTGATGTGTGGGGAGCTTCTGAAACAACGATTCGACAAACAATCTCTCCGGAAGGAAGTATTCTTGTGAATAATTTAGGACCGGTTTATCTGAGTGGCAAAACTGTAAAGGAAGCCAATAATTATTTGAAACAAGAATTTGCCAGAATATATTCTGGAGTAACCGGAAATGTTCCGTCTACCCAAGTTAAACTGACATTAGGAGAAATACGTTCTATTCAAGTAAACGTTATGGGTGAAGTTGTGGTGCCCGGAACTTATACCCTCTCATCATTTGCTTCCGTATTTCATGCTTTATATCGTGCAGGTGGTGTGAACCCGATTGGTAGTTTGCGCAGTATTAAAGTGATTCGCAATGGAAATACAATAGCGGATTTGGATGTTTACGATTTACTTATGAAAGGAAAAATGAAGGATGACATCCGTCTGCAGGATGGTGATGTAATTCTTGTGGATCCTTACCAGTCACTGGTACAGATATTAGGTAAGGTAAAACGTCCGATGTTTTATGAAATGAAACCCACTGAAACCGTAGGTACATTATTGAAGTATTCAGGTGGTTTTACGGGTGATGCTTATAAGAAAGCATTACGTATAATCCGTAAAAGTGGACGTGAGCATCAAATTTATAATGTGGATGAGATGGATTATTCCGTATTCCGCGTAGATGACGGTGATAAGATAACGGTTGATTCCGTTTTACAGCGTTTTGAGAATCGTGTGGAAATCCGCGGTGCTGTATATCGTGAAGGTTTGTATCAGTTGGACGGTACGATGAATACAGTGAAGCAGCTGATTAAGAAAGCGGAAGGACTTCGCGGAGATGCATTCTTAAACCGTGCTATAATCGATCGTGAACTTGAAGACTTGTCGCATGAGGTTATACAAGTAGATGTGAAAGGTTTGCTGAACGGGACGGCTGCAGATATTCCTTTGCAGAAGAATGACATTTTATATATTCCAAGTATTCATGACTTGAAGGAAGAAGCTACACTTACCATTCATGGTGAAGTTGCCAATCCGGGTACATATCTCTATTCTGATAAAATGACAGTAGAGGATTTGGTGTTGCAGGCTGGTGGCTTGTTGGAGGCGGCGGCTACAACAAAGGTTGAAGTTGCACGGCGCATGAAAGATCCGAAGAGTACATCTTTCAGTACTACAGTAGGCCAGAATTTCTCTTTTGATTTGAAAGATGGCTTATTGGTGGGAGAAGGAAGCCAGGATTTCCATCTTGAGCCTTTTGATGAAATTTATGTTCGTAAGAGTCCGTCCTATTTTAAACAACAGAATGTTATGGTGGGTGGAGAAGTCCTTTTTAGCGGTAATTATGCACTATCGAAAAAGAATGAACGTTTGAGTGACTTGATAGCTAAGGCTGGTGGAGTAACTCCCGATGCTTATATAAAAGGAGCGCGTCTTATACGTAGGATGACCGAAGAAGAATTCCGCCGTAAGGAAGATGCTCTGCGTATGGCGCAAGCGGGAGGCGGAGATTCCATATCTGTAAAAAGATTGGATTTGTCCGATACCTATTCTGTAGGTATAAATCTGGGAGAGGCCTTGAAAAATCCTGGTTCAGATGCTGATATGGTGCTTCGCGAGGGAGATGTATTATTTGTTCCGGAGTACGTAAGTACAGTGAAAATCAACGGTGCTGTAATGTATCCGAATACAGTTTTATATAAAAAGGGTGAAAGCTTGAAATATTACATCAACCAGGCTGGTGGTTTTGGTAATGATGCCAAGAAACGTAAGGTCTATGTAATATACATGAATGGTACAGTTTCTCGTTTAAAAGCAGGGAACAAGAAAGCCATTGAACCTGGTTGTGAAATAATTGTTCCAAGTAAAGAACAGAAAAAGAAGATGACTACTGCTGAAATTCTGGGAATGGGAAGTACGACAGCTTCTATTGCAGCGATGATTGCGACTATGGTTAATCTCTTTAAGTAATTTGAATTATGAGCGAAGAAAGAATACAAAACATAACCTCTCCACAACCTGAGGAACAAGAAATAGATTTGATAGAACTGGCCCAGAAAGTATGGGCTAGTCGCAAATTGGTTTTTAAGGCGTGTGGTATCGCTGCCCTTGTTGGACTGGTTGTTGCATTTAGTATTCCTAAGGAGTATTCTACAAGTGTGACGTTGGCTCCGGAGAGTGGTGGTAAATCTGGTGGCGGAAGTATGGGAGCCCTTGCAGCCATGGCGGGTATCAATTTGGGTACTTCTTCTGGTGAAGATGCTTTGTCACCCGAACTTTATCCTGATATTGTAAGTTCTACTCCTTTTCTGATTGAACTGTTCGATGTTAAAGTCAAGGATCAGAAAGCAAAAGTAGACACGACTTTATATGCTTATTTGAAAGAAGAACAGCGTTCTCCTTGGTGGAGTGCAATTTTCTCCGCTCCTTTTAAGGTGTTAGGATGGACATTGTCTTTGTTTAAGGATGAACCGGAAGAGGGGGATGCAAAGCTGGATCCTTTTCGTCTTACTAGAGATGAGTCTGCCATTGCAGATGCTTTAAGTAAACGTATCTCTGTTTCCGTAGACAAAAAGACAGGTGTGACAACCTTGTCTGTTACTATGCAGGATCCTTTGATATCTGCTTCGCTGACGGATACCGTGATGCATTGCCTGCAGAACTACATCACAGATTATCGGACTAATAAGGCTCGTCATGATTTGGCATTTACCGAAAAACTTTATGGAGAAGCAAAGGCCAGTTATGAGGATGCCCAGAAGAAATACGCAAATTTTGTAGATGCAAACCAGAATATAATATTACTGAGTTATCGCGCAGAGCAAGAGCGTTTACAGAATGAAATGAATTTAGCCTATCAAGTATATACACAAGTGTCTCAACAATTGCAGATGGCAAGAGCTAAGGTGCAGGAGATTACACCGGTATATACGGTTGTCCAGCCGGCTACGGTACCTTTGAAGCCTGCAAAGCCCAATAAATTGATGATTTTGATCGGCTTCATGTTCTTGGCAGGTGTCGGCAGTGTGGGATGGATATTATTTGTAAAAGATTTATTAAAGGGATGGAAAAAGCAAACAATATGATGACGGATAATGATATGATGTGCTGGCATGCATTGTACACAGCACCTAAGTCTGAACATAAGTTGATGCAGCGTTTGAATGCTGCGGGATATACTACATATTGCCCGATGCAGGCTGTGTTTGTAAAATGGAAAGGGCATACCCGGAAGGTGATTACCCCTCTTTTTTCCGGATGCTTGTTTGTTGCTGGTAATGTGGCGGAAGTTGCCTCATTGGCTTCCTCGCAGAAGGCTGCTATATTACTAGATAAAGAAGGAAAAAGTTTGTCTATTGAAGCGGGTAAAGCAGAACTTCCTGCCAAGTTTGCTCAATTGCTGAGGTTATGATGAAGCTGATAACAGAAGAGCTGCTGGATACCGTTACTTCACAAGCCAAGGAGAATTCCCGTTTACGTATGAATTATAATTTTCATGCGTCTATGGATGCCCCTATTCATCGGTTGCTGAATGCTTTGGAACCAGGAACTTATCTTCCTCCTCACCGTCATACAGATAAGGAAGAAACTTATCTGGTTTTGCGTGGAAGTCTGCTGGCATTTTTTTATGATGATGCCGGTAATGTAACAGATAAGGTATGCCTCAATCCTTCGGAAGGTAAATATGGTCTGGAGATTCCTTCTAATACGTGGCATAGTATTATTGCCTTGGAGTCAGGCACCGTTATTTTTGAAATTAAAAAAGGCCCATATCAGCCTCTACCCTCAGAGGATTTGGCTTCATGGGCTCCTCAGACTTCTGATGTGGAGGGAATAAAGGCTTTTATGAAGCGGATGTTGGAACTTTAATATTTTTTTGATAAAACAAAGAAGCCTCCCGATATACAATAAAATATCGGGAGGCTTCTTTATGTACCATGTTATTAGTCAAACAGGCTCTTGAACTTCTTGAATATTTTCTCCTTAATCGAAGTGTTTGGCTTGAAGTTATCAGATTCTTCCATTTCCTCCAATGTTTTCTTCTCATCCTTGCTCAGCGTTTCGGGTACATATACGCTGACATTTACCAGCAAATCTCCCGTGCCGTACCCGTTCACGCTGGGTAAACCTTTGCCGCGCAGGCGGAGTACTTTTCCCGGTTGCGTACCTGAGTCAATTTTTACTTTCACCTTTCCATCAATCGTGGGAATTTCTACCGCACCACCCAAGGCTGCTGTCGGGAAGCTGAGGAGCAGGTTGTAAATCAAGTCATTTTCGTCGCGTATCAGGTTCGGGTCTTGTTCTTCTTCTACAAGAATCAGCAGGTCTCCCGGCATACCGTTGTGCTTGCCTGCATTTCCTTTTCCTCCCATAGAGAGCTGCATACCTTCTGCGACACCTTTCGGGATTTTTACGGTTACTACTTCTTCACCGTATACAATACCTTCACCGGCACATTCCTTACACTTGTTTTTGATGATTTTGCCTTCACCGCCACAAGTTGGGCAAGTGGTTCTTGTTTGCATGGTGCCGAGTATGGTTTGCTGGTTACGGATTACCGTGCCGCTACCGTTACAGGTCGGGCAGGTTTCGGCGCCGCCGTCGCCTTCGGCTCCCGTGCCATGACAGTGGGTACAAGGCACGTATTTCTTCAGCTTGAATTTCTTTTCCACACCGGTAGAGATCTCCTTGAGGTTCAGTTTTACCTTGACACGCAAGTCCGAACCACGGTAACGGCGTTGTTGTGTGCCGCCACTTCCGCCGAAACCTCCAAAACCGCCAAAACCTCCTCCACTGTGTCCACCAAAGATATCACCGAACATGGAGAAGATGTCGTCCATGGACATGCCTCCACTGAAGCCGCCGAACGGACCACCATTACCGGCGGCACCACCCAGTCCGGCATGGCCAAACTGATCGTAGCGGGCACGCTTGTCCGGATTGCTTAGTACGTCGTATGCCTCTGCCGCTTCCTTGAATTTCTCTTCGGCTGTTTTGTCGCCCGGATTCTTGTCCGGATGATATTGGATGGCTTTTTTGCGATAGGCTTTCTTTATTTCTTCTACCGTTGCTGTCTTTTCGACTTCCAATACTTCGTAGTAATCTCTTTTTTCCATACAGTTTTATGTTATTCTCCGACTACCACTTTGGCATGACGGATCACTTTGTCGTTTAGGATGTAACCGGTTTGTACGCAGTCCAGAATTTTGCCTTTCAGTGCTTCATTGGGTGCCGGAATCACGGCGATGGCTTCGTGATAGTCTGTGTCGAGCGGTTGTTCCTTTGTCTCTATCACCTTAACGCCGTTTTGTCCCAATACAGACATGAATTTGTTGTAGATAAGTTCAACGCCTTCTTTTACGGCAGCTACATCGGTAGCTGTCTCCATGTTTTTGAGGGCGCGTTCAAAGTCATCCACAATGGGTAGGATACTGCTGATACTCTTTTCACCACCGTTCAGGATGAGTTCTGCCTTCTCCTTCATGGTACGTTTGCGGTAATTGTCAAACTCGGCAGATAAGCGCAGGTATTTGTCCTTCTGCTCTTCAATCTGTTCATTGGCCTTTTCCAGTTCCTGGGCGAGCTTTTCTTCTTCCGTCAGGGGAGCTTCGTTTTCTTGTGAAGTTTCTTGTCCGACAGTTTCTTCGTCACATTCGTTGGGAGTAGCTTGAGTTTTCAGCTCCTCTTCCTGGTTGTTTTCTTTTTCTTTCGGATTCATATTGTTATGCTTATTATTCTTGTAAAATGATTTTGCTTTCATTGCTGTTAAGGGTTTAAGTTAATACGATACCAGTGCCCCAGCAAAAACTTTGCCAAAATAGATGTTTTTGCCGAAAACGCTGCAAAGGTAATACTTTTATGTCAGATTGACAGCGCTTCTCTGTGTCTATTCATGGAAAAATAACTATCTTTGCACTCGCAATTCGCAGACTAATAGGTATTAAATAGTAAATTGTAAATAAATAAATCGTAAATATAAAGATGATTACAGTCTCTAATGTCTCAGTACAGTTTGGTAAAAGAGTGTTGTTCAATGACGTAAACCTGAAGTTTACAAGTGGTAACTGTTATGGTATCATCGGTGCCAACGGTGCCGGAAAATCTACTTTCCTGAAAACGATTTCCGGGGAGCTGGACCCTACAACGGGCTCCATCATGCTGGCTCCGGGAGAGCGTCTTTCCGTTTTGAGCCAGGACCACTTTAAGTGGGATGCTTTTACGGTGATGGACACGGTGATGATGGGACACACGGTGTTGTGGGACATCATGAAGCAGCGTGAAGTGCTGTATGCCAAAGAGGATTTCACAGACGAGGATGGGCTGAAGGTTTCCGAATTGGAAGAGAAATTTGCCGAGTTGGACGGCTGGAATGCCGAAAGCGATGCTGCCGCCTTGTTGAGTGGTTTGGGTATCAAGGAAGACAAGCATTATCTGTTGATGGGTGAGTTGAACAACAAGGAAAAGGTGCGTGTCATGCTGGCGCAAGCTCTCTATGGAAATCCTGATAACTTGCTGCTGGACGAGCCTACCAATGACTTGGATATGGAGACCGTGACTTGGCTGGAAGAGTACCTCTCCAACTTTGAGCATACGGTGCTGGTGGTAAGCCACGACCGTCACTTCCTCGACTCCGTTTGTACGCATACGGTGGACATCGACTACGGAAAGATTAACCTCTTTGCCGGTAACTATAGCTTCTGGTACGAGTCCAGCCAGCTGGCGCTCCGTCAGCAGCAGAACCAGAAGGCAAAGGCCGAGGAGAAGAAGAAAGAGCTGGAAGAGTTTATCCGACGATTCAGTGCCAATGTGGCAAAGAGCAAGCAGACTACCAGCCGCAAGAAGATGTTGGAGAAACTGAATGTAGAAGAAATCAAGCCGTCATCACGTAAGTATCCGGGCATCATCTTTACGCCCGAACGCGAACCGGGTAATCAGATTCTGGAAGTTTCCGGTTTGACGAAAACGCTGGAAGATGGTACGGTGCTGTTCCGCGACGTCAACTTCAACGTAGAGAAGGGAGACAAGATTGTATTCCTTTCGCACGACCCGCGTGCCATGACCGCCCTGTTCGAGATTATCAACGAGAATATGAAACCGGATGCAGGTACTTTCAACTGGGGTGTGACTATTACCACCGCTTACCTGCCGCTGGACAATACTGCATTCTTTAATACAGACCTGAATCTGGTGGACTGGTTGAGCCAGTTCGGTGAAGGCAATGAAGTCTATATGAAGAGCTTCCTGGGACGTATGCTGTTCTCCGGCGAGGAGGTGCTGAAGAAAGCAAGCGTATTGTCGGGAGGTGAGAAGATGCGTTGCATGATTGCACGTATGCAGCTGCGCAATGCCAATTGCTTGATTCTGGATACACCTACCAATCACCTCGACTTGGAGTCTATCCAGGCATTCAACAATAATCTAAAGACCTATAAAGGCAATATCCTTTTCTCATCCCACGACCACGAGTTCATTCAGACGGTTGCCAACCGTATCATCGAATTGACTCCGAACGGTATTATCGACAAGATGATGGAGTATGACGAATACATCACTTCAGACCACATTAAGGAGTTGCGTGCACGTATGTACGCAACAAAGTGATAACGGAAGCTAAGGACTAAATAAGCATATTTTAAATCGTTCCATCATGAGGAAAAAATCGTTCCACCATGGTGGAACGATTTTTTCACCACGGTGGAACAATATTTCTGCCATGATGGAACGATTCTTCTTTCATATCTTTTTTGTTTAATAAAGGCTTGTGCGATATTGAAAAAAAGAAGAAGGTGTGTTAGAATGATAGCTAAAAATCATTCTAACACACCTTCTTTTGCTATTAAAAGAGTCTCTTTGTTCTTATTAAGGCGGGGAATAGTCTGGGTTATTGTTTCTCCTTATATATAATTTTGCCTTGGCTTTCGCCGAAAAGGTTGTCGCCCAGCGTGGTAATCTTATTCCCCGTGGCAAGCACATAGCGCAGGTTGTCGCATCCCATAAATGCTCCGTACTCAATGGCGGTTACACTAGCAGGAAGCACCAGCGTGCCGCACAAACGACCGCAGCCACTGAATGCACGCTGTCCGATGCTTCTAAGCTCTTGCGGGAGCCGTACGTTCAGCAGATACTTCTTTTGGGTGAAAGTATAGTCGGGAATTGCAGTGGCATTACTGTTGGTCATGTCGATGGAAACCAGATTGGGCATATAGTCGCGTATCAATGTGAAGTCGGCTTCGTCCATTTTTCCTTCAACGGTCAGAAAGTTAACGTCTTTGGGCTGAAATCCGGCTCTTAACAGTTCGCTGGCAAGGCTGCCCATTTTACCAATCTGCACATTTACTGTCAGTGGTTCTCCTTCAATGAATGCAAAGGTCTCCCATTTCTTTTTGGTACGGTAGGAGTCACTGCATCCCAATGGAACAAATATGGCTGTAACGCTATCGGCCAATGCTTCGGACAACAGATTGGGAGCCGTTTTCTTCCGTATCTGGCATATCTTGAGATTTTTGCATCCCTTAAAGGCAGCATCTTCGATGTTCTTGGTCTTGTCGGAAAGGATAATCCTGGTCAGCGTCTCCTTACCTACAAATGTACTGTTGTCCATTTGCTTGCAGAAGGCATATGCCGGAATGCAATTGGCAGGATATACATAAAAACGGTTTGGATAAGTCCCGTTCTTGCCTGCATACATGCTGATGGAGGCATTGGAAATGTCCAGCAGTTGCAGGTTTTTGAATTCATCCCGTAGATGCCTGAAATCTACGGCATTCAGCTTGCCCTGCAGGGTCAGTTGGGTGATTTCATTGGCTTCCGCTTCTGTCGTCAGTTCCACCAGGGTGCCGGGTTTGGCCACGTAGTATCTTTGGGATTTTTGTGCCGAGGCATTCAGCATTAACGCCAGTCCGGCAACGGCTAAAAGTATTTTTCTAAGTTTCATGTTTGTCGATTCCAGATTGATTTTTCAAATATAAGAAGAAACCGGCAGGAATACGTGAAGTTTTTTCTTTTTATTATTATTTTTGTCGGATATTAATCAAAATGAGATACAAATGGAGACGGAAGAAACGGTGAAGGAAGAGTGTGTTGCTGTGAGTAAAACAAAACGTATTTGGCTGGCATTCGTTGATATAGTACTGTTTACTGTACTTTTTGTGATTTTTCTGTTTTTGTTTGCCATACCTTTTGCGATTGCTTTCCCTGAGTTGAAGACACAAGCTGGTGGGATGAGCGTCTATTTAATGATGTTGAATGAAGCCTTGATGTTGGCTAGTGGGCTTATTGCCGCTTGTATGGTGCTGGGCTTCAGGAAGCTTCCTTTTTCGGGCTTGGGCTTGTCTTTGAAGGGATGGGGTAGAAGCCTGCTGAACGGAGCTTTGTTTGTCGTGTTCTTGTATGCAGTTGGTTTTGGCTTGTCTTTATTGTTGGGGGCTGTGGAAGTGGCAGGGGTCTTGTTTTCTCCCATTTCGTTGTTGTCGAGTCTTTTGCTTTATTTTTTAGTGGCAGTTACGGAAGAAGTTATTGGACGCGGTTTCATTTTAGGGCGTATGCTGGATGGAGGCGTCAATAAGTTTGTGGCATTGCTTATCTCTGCGGTGTTATTTTCGTTGATGCATCTTTTCAATCCCAGCTTTGCCTTCGTCCCGTTTTTGAATATCATGCTGGCGGGTTGTTTCTTGGGAGCTTCCTATATATACACGCGCAACCTCTGTTTCCCCATTGCCTTGCATTGGTTCTGGAACTGGATTCAAGGTTCTGTTTTGGGATATAAAGTCAGTGGAAATGAATTTAGCAATGAGAATCTGCTGATTCTTCACTTTCCGGAAGAAAATCTGATAAATGGAGGAACTTTCGGGTTCGAAGGCTCTATTCTGTGTTCACTACTTTTAGTGCTTGGTACAGTAATTATCTTAAGACACTATTATAAGGGATTAGTGATTAGGGATTAATGATTAATACAGAAACCATTAACCACTAACCATTAATCATTAATCCCTAATCACTAATTCTGTTCCACTCCTTTCATTGTCAGCTGTATGCGTTTCCGGTCCATATCTATGCTGAGTACCTTTACGCGTATATGTTGATGAATGGACACTACTTCATTAGGGTCTGATATGAATCTGTCGGCGAGTTGGGAGAGGTGTACCAGTCCGTTTTCCTTGATGCCTATATCGACAAATGCGCCGAAGTTGGTGATGTTTCCTACGATGCCGGGCAATTCCATGCCTTCGCGCAGGTCGTTGATGGTGCGCACGTTCTTATCAAATTCAAATATTTTTATCGGTCCGCGTGGGTCACGTCCGGGCTTGTCCAGCTCTTGCAGGATGTCTTTCAGTGTCGGCATGCCCACGGTGGGGGAGAGGTAGCGTTCCGGATTAATCTTCAGACGCAGCTCCCGGCTGGCTATCAGCTCGGCTACGCTGCAATCCAAGTCCTTTGCCATCTGTTCTACGATGCAATAGCTTTCCGGGTGTACGGCAGTATTGTCCAGCGGATTCTTTGCCTGCGGAATGCGTAGGAAGCCGGCACATTGCTCAAACGCCTTGGCACCCATACGAGGTACTTTCATCAGTTCCTTGCGCGAGGTGAAGGCACCGTTTTCGGTACGATAGTTCACAATGTTCTGTGCCAGCTGCGGACCCAATCCCGAGATGTAGGTCAGCAGATGGCTGCTTGCGGTGTTCAGGTTGACACCTACCAGGTTTACACAGTTTTCTACGGTCTGGTCCAGTGATTTTTTCAGCTTGGTTTGGTCCACATCATGCTGGTATTGCCCCACACCAATAGATTTCGGGTCAATCTTTACCAACTCTGCCAGCGGGTCCATCAGTCGTCTGCCTATGGACACAGCACCGCGTACGGTGACGTCGTAGTCGGGAAACTCGTCCCGTGCAATTTTAGAGGCCGAATAGATGGAAGCTCCCTGCTCGCTGACGATGAATATCTGTATGTCGCGGTTGAAGCGCTGATGTTTCAAGAACTCCTCCGTCTCGCGGCTGGCAGTTCCGTTACCTATGGCAACGGCATCTATCTTATAAGACTCTATCATCATTTGCAGCTTGGCAAATGCCTCTTTCTGCTTGCTGACCGGAGGGTGGGGGTAGATGTTCTCATTGTGGAGCAGATTTCCTTGTGCATCGAGGCACACAACTTTACAACCCGTACGAAATCCGGGGTCTATACCCATCACACGCTTTTGCCCCAGTGGTGAAGCCAGCAACAACTGACGGAGGTTTTCGGCAAATACCTTGATGGCTTCCTCATCAGCACGTTCCTTACTTTGCGTGGCAAATTCCGTCTCTATGGATGGCTTCAATAGGCGTTTGTAGGAATCCTGCACGGCTTCTGCCACTTGCTGTCCGCAGGGGTTGTTGCTCCGCACGAATTGGCGTTCCAGCCGTTCCACGCACTCCTCATCGTCCGGGCTGATGCTGACTTTCAGCAGGCCTTCCGCTTCGGCACGCCGGATGGCGAGCAGGCGGTGGGAGTTGCATCGCTTCAACGATTCGGAGCAGTCGAAGTAGTCACGGTATTTGGTCGCTTCCTCTTCTTTGCCTTTCACTACTTTGGCGGTCAGTATGCCTTGGCGGGCAAATGCGTTGCGCACGCTGTTTCGGGCACGTTCGTCTTCGCTAACATGCTCGGCTATGATGTCACGGGCACCTTTCAGTGCATCTTCCACGTTCTTCACGTCTCCTTTCACGTAATTGGCGGCGCGTTCCTCCGGATGAGGATCACGTTGCAGCATCAGCAGGGTGGCGAGGGGTTCCAGTCCTTTTTGACGGGCTGCTTCGGCACGTGTTTTCCGTTTGGGCTTGTAGGGGAGGTAGATGTCCTCCAGTAGGGTATTGTCCCAAGTCTCCTCGATGCGCTTCTGAAGTTCGGCGGTCAGTTTACCTTGTTCCTGTATGGTGTTCAGGATGGTTTCTTTACGTTTGGCGGTTTCGCTCAGTTTCTCATATTGCGTCTGGATAGCTTCAATCTGCACTTCGTCCAGTCCTCCCGTTGCTTCCTTGCGGTAACGGCTGATGAAAGGGATTGTCGCTCCGTCTTCCAGCAGGCCGAGGGTCTGGCTTATTTGTCTTTCTGATATGCCGAGAGCGGCAGATATCATTCGATGAAAATCTTGTATCATTTTGTATCTCATTTTATAATAGGTGCCAAAAGTACAAAAAAACAATTGTTGTTTTTTCTTTAGGTTCCAACTTTTATCTATATTTGTCAAAGCTATGGAGCAATTAAACGAATCAATCAATTGAAACACATATATCGTACAATATTACCATGCATGGTAGCGCTTTTCTGTTGCCTTTTGCCCGCTTTTTCTATTACGGGAGAGCATCCGGTACTGATTATCAGTTCCTATAATCCGGATGCCGGCCGTACTTCCGGCAACATCTCCGACTTTATGGAGGAGTTCCAACGCCTGGGCGGGACAAACACCATCGCATTGGAGAACATGAACTGCAAGAGTTTTTCCGAATCCCCTCTTTGGGAGAGGAGAATGGCTGAGCTGTTGGCTAAATATCAAGGTGATAAAAGTCCGGCGCTGATTGTACTTATAGGGCAGGAAGCCTGGGCTGCCTATCTTTCTCTGGAAGACTCCATATGCGGCAATACTCCGGTAGTGAGTGCACTGTCCAGCCGGAACGCCATATTGCTGCCGGGTGATACCGTTGACCTGAAGACCTGGATGCCCGAATCCGTCGACTTCTTCACGGATTTCCCCAGTTCGCCTATCAAGGCTGGCTTCGTTTATGAGTATGATGTGGAGGCCAACATCAATATGATAAAGCAGATGTATCCCGGCACCAAGAATATCGCTTTTGTCTCAGACAACAGTTATGGCGGCGTTGCCATGCAAGCCTATGTAGTGAAGGAGATGCAGAAGTTTCCGGAACTCAACCTGATTCTGCTGGACGGACGCGTCCATACCATATATACCATTTGTGACAGATTGTATGAGTTACCGGAAAATACAGCTATATTGATGGGGACATGGCGTGTGGACATGAACGATGGTTACTTCATGCGGAATGCAACCTACGCCATGATGGAAGCAGCTCCCACTTTGCCCACTTTCTCGCTCAGTTCCGTAGGCTTGGGATATTGGGCTGTGGCAGGTGTCGTTCCTGCCTACCGTGCTTTGGGCAAGGAGATGGCAAGACAGTCCTACCGCCTGCTGACCACCTCGCAGGATAGTGAGACCCATATGGAAATCATTCCGAATGAGACCATACTGGACGGTAAACTTGTGAAGGAAAAGAAACTGAATATCACCGGCCTTCCGCAGCCGGTAAAGATGCTGAACGTAACCCCTTCTTTCTACGAACAGTACAAGTATCATATCTGGTCGGTCGGTGCTGTTCTGTTGGTGCTGTTGGGCGGTTTGTTCGTTTCCCTTTACTTTTATTATCATACAAAGAAGTTGAAGGATGAACTGGAGGTATCCGAAGGTGCCTTGCGCGAAGCAAAGGACCGTGCCGAAGAATCCAGCCGCCTGAAGAGTGCTTTCCTTGCCAATATGAGCCACGAAATCCGTACTCCATTGAATGCGATTGTGGGCTTCTCGGACGTGCTGTCTGCCGGAGGAGCCTCGGAAGAAGAACAGCGTGGCTATTTCGAGATTATCAGGACCAACTCTGATTTGCTGCTTCGGCTAATCAATGACATATTGGATGTGTCCCGTTTGGAGGCCGACCGCGTCATCCTTTCTTTGGAGAGCTGCAATGTAGTGCAGATATGCCAGCAGGTAGTAGCTTCCGTGGCCCAGGCACGCAGGTCGACCAATCAATTCTTATTTGAGTGTGAACGTGAGGTAGTGGAGATGCGGACGGATGTGCAGCGTTTACAGCAGGTTGTGATAAATCTGCTTTCCAATGCGGACAAGTTTACAAAAGAAGGCACGATAACCTTGAAGCTGGAACTGGATACAGCAGGGAATGTAGCAGTATTTTCGGTGACCGACACCGGTTGCGGCATTCCTTTGGACAAACAGAAACGGGTATTCGAACGTTTCGAGAAGCTGAACGAATATGTGCAGGGAACCGGCTTGGGCCTGTCCATCTGTAAGCTGACCGTTGAGAAGTGGGGCGGCGAGATTTGGATAGATCCTGCCTATACGGATGGAGCGCGGTTTATGTTTACCCACCCTATGAACTTATAAGAACCGACAAGAAATAAGGATATATAATGAAAAGATTTAGTTGTTTTTTTATCTGGATTTTTGTCCTGACAAGCATACTGCCTGCGCAGGAAAGAGAGGTGAAACTGAAAGTCGTACAGACCAGTGATATACACGGCAACTACTATCCCTACGACTTTATACGCCGCCGGGAGGCAACCGGCAGTCTGGCACGTGTGCATGCTTTGGTGCAAAAAGAACGTGAGGCTTATGGCGAAAACCTGATTCTTTTGGACAATGGCGACATTCTGCAGGGACAGCCCACAGCCTATTATTATAATTACATAGATACCGTTGCCCCTCATCTGGCAGCGGAGATGATGAATTTCATGGGGTATAATGCCGGTAATATGGGTAACCATGACGTAGAGACCGGCCGTACCGTTTTCGACCGTTGGGCAGGTGACTGCCGTTTTCCGATATTGGGTGCCAATATTGTGGATACTGCTACCGGAGAAACCCATTTCAAACCCTATGAGGTGCTGGAACGTGACGGAGTGAAAATTGTGGTTCTCGGTATGATAACTCCTGCCATCCCCGTATGGCTTTCAGAGAATCTGTGGAAAGGGCTGCGTTTCGACGATATGGAGGAGACTGCCCGCAAATGGATGAAGATTATCCGTGAGCAGGAAAAGCCTGATTTGGTTATCGGTATGTTCCATGCCGGCCAGGATGCCCAGCTGATGGGAGGCAAGTATCGCGAAAACGCTTCGGTGGAAGTGGCGTGCAACGTGCCGGGATTCGATATTGTCCTGATGGGGCACGACCATGCGCGCGAATGCAAGAGGGTGTGCAACATAGCCGGTGACTCGGTACTGGTGATGGACCCTGCCAGCAACGGTGTTGTTGTGAGTAATGTGGATATAACCTTGAAACTGCGTGATGGTAAAGTTATAGACAAGAAGATAGACGGCATACTGTCCGATACGCAAGACTACGGCGTCAGCGAAGAGTTCATGCAACGCTTTGCCCCCGAAAATGAAGCTGTGCAGAATTTTGTTTCCAAGAAAATTGGTTCCTTTACCGAGACTATCTCCACACGTCCTGCCTATTTCGGTTCTTCCGCTTTTATAGACCTTATCCACGAATTGCAGTTGGCAATCAGCGGAGCGGATATTTCTTTTGCGGCTCCTTTGTCCTATGATACGGAAATCCGTAAAGGAGACATTTTTGTGAACGATATGTTCAATCTGTATAAGTACGAAAATATGCTTTACACCATGCGTCTGACGGGGAAGGAGATACGCGATGCCTTGGAGATGTCGTATGATTTGTGGACCAATCGGATGAAGTCTCCGGACGACCATATCCTTCTCTTCCGTGAGAAGCGCCGCGAAGGTGCTACGGATAGGGCCTCATTCAAGAATTTCAGCTTCAACTTCGATTCTGCGGCGGGTATTATCTACACGGTGGATGTGACCAAGCCGGATGGGGAGAAGGTAGCCATTCTCAGTATGGCAGACGGTACCCCGTTCGATATGGATAAAATGTATAAGGTAGCGGTGAATTCTTATCGCGGAAACGGTGGCGGCGAATTGCTGACAAAGGGTTCCGGCATCTCGCAGGATGAATTGAAGGAGCGCATCATCCACTCTACGGATAAGGACTTACGCTATTATCTGATGCAGTACATCGAGCGAAAGAAGGTGATTGAACCGCGTGCGCTGAATCAGTGGAAGTTTATTCCCGAAGAATGGGTGGCTCCGGCTTCCATGCGTGATTATGAGTTCTTGTTTGGCAAAGTTAAAGAATAATTCACTATCTTTGCGGCTCAGAATCTATAATGTAAGTTTTTGGACGTGAAGCAGAAGAAAAAAAATATAGGCGCATTGAGCTTGCTGGTACTGTTTATCATGTACCAGGCAAGCATCACCGCGTTCACTCACGTCCATTATGTGAATGGGGTGATGATAACGCACTCGCACCCTTTTCATGGCACACACTCTCACTCCCAGACTTCCCTTCTGGTCATCGGGCATTTGTCGGCATTCTACTCTTCCGGGGTGGATGTGTATGAGGTTCAGCACCCGATGCGTCCTTTGCTGGTCATGCTCAGAGCCAAACCGGCAACACCTACTGTTAAGGGGGAAGTGATACGTACCCTTTCCCTTCGCGCTCCTCCCGCTCTTTTTTCATAGTCATTAGGTTTAAAAACGCCTGGATTTTTTGTATGTAGATACCAGGCATTTTAGTCTCGAAGTCCGGCATTTCAGTGAACGAAGTGCGGCATCTCGGATGATTATCTTTTTTCAGACTTGAATTATTTTTTTTATTTAGAGCGCTAATTTGATGAAACAATACATTTTGGCGTTGGTACTTGCAGTGGTAAGTGCCAGCGTAGCTTTTGCCGTAAATCCTATAAAAGAAGGCAATATGATTTCCGGCCATGTGATAGTGAAAGGTACGGAGGAAAATATACCGTATGCCACGGTTTTGATTATCGGCAGTGGTCAGGGAACGGTTTCCAATGAAGAAGGACAATTTGAGTTCCGCAAGCTTCCGGCGGGAAAATACAAGCTCCGTGTGTCGGCAGTGGGTTACAAGACCCAAGAGAAGGAGGTGACGGTGAGCAAGGACTTTACTGCCGTCATACATTTCCCGATGGAAGAGGAGAGTTTCATGACCGATGAAGTGGTGGTATCCGCCAACCGCAACGAGGTAAGCCGCAAGGCAGCTCCGGTAGTTGTAAATGTGATGAGTACCAAATTGTTCGAGATGGTCAACTCCACCGACCTTGCCAAGACACTGAACTACCAATCGGGCTTGCGTGTGGAGAACAACTGCCAGAACTGTGGTTTCCCCCAGGTGCGCATCAATGGCTTGGAAGGTCCGTATTCGCAGATATTGATAAACAGCCGTCCCATCATCAGTGCATTGAGCGGTGTGTACGGATTGGAGCAAATCCCCGTGAACATGATTGAACGGGTAGAAGTGGTGCGTGGCGGAGGCTCTGCCTTGTTTGGGGCCAATGCTGTGGGAGGAACTATCAATATTATAACCAAAGACCCCATCAACAATTCCTTTCAGGTATCGAGCATGTTCTCCAATATGGACGGCAAGTCCTGGGAGCAATATATGGGTGGCAATGTGTCGCTGGTTGCCAAAGATAACTCTTACGGCATTGCCTTTTATGAGAGTTACCGCAACCGCAACCCCTACGACCGCGATGGCGATGGCTTTTCCGAGCTGGGCAAGCTGAACATGAATACTTTCGGCTTCCGCGCCTATTACCGTCCTACGCATTTCAGCCGCATCAATCTGGAATACCATACCACCAACGAACTTCGTCGCGGAGGCAACAAATTCGATTTGCAGCCGCACGAGACGGACATCACCGAGCAGACCAAGCATATCATCAATAGCGGAGGCGTGAGTTATGATTTGTTCTGGAAAGAGTACAAGCATAAGATTTCGGCTTACACCTCCATCCAGCACACCGACCGCAACAGCTACTATGGTGCCCAAAAGAACATGAATGCCTACGGCAAGACGAAAGACCTGACCTGGGTTGCCGGCGGCATGTATGTGGGCAATATGGACAACTGCTTCTTTGCCCCCGCCACCTTCACCGGCGGACTGGAATATCAGAACAACTCCCTGCACGACATCATGACCGGCTATCATCGTGACATGGAGCAGGATGTCCGCATTGCCAGCGCCTTCGTGCAGAATGAGTGGAAGATGAACGTACTGACCATGCTGGTCGGCGCCCGCCTGGACAAACACAACCTGATAGACAAGCTTATTTTCAGCCCCCGCGTCAACCTGCTCTACAAGCCGGCAGATGATTTTCAGGCACGCTTGACTTACTCTACCGGTTTCCGCGCTCCGCAGGCATACGATGAGGACTTGCACGTGACGGCAGTAGGCGGCAAGGGAGTCCAAATCAAACTCGCCGATAACCTGAGTGAAGAACGCTCCAACAGTTACAGCGGTTCGGTGGACTGGACTGCCCATCTGGGACACTGGCAGGCAAACATCCTGGTGGAGGGTTTCTATACAGACCTGCGCCACGTCTTTGTGCTCGAAGATATCGGCAAGAACGAAGTAGGGGATGTCATCAAGGAGCGCCGCAACGGAAACGGTGCACGCGTATATGGTGCCAATCTGGATGTAAAGATTGCCCATGGCAAGGAGGCGCAGTTCCAGCTCGGATTTACGGCACAGCGCAGCCGCTATACCCATGAGGAAGCCTGGACGAAGGTGGACGGAGAAGACCTTACCACCAAGCGCATGCCCCGTACACCTGATTATTACGGGTACTTCACTTTCTCCTCCGCACCGGTAAAGAATTTTGATTTCTCTCTTTCCGGTACCTATACGGGAAAGATGATTGTTCCGCACTACGCACCGGAAGATGCTCCCGAGGGTGCCTTCTGTAATATCACTTCAGACCGCATGGAGCATACTCCCCAATTCCTGGACCTGAATGTGAAGCTGAACTACACCTTTGTGCTTCACGACCATATCAAACTCCAGTTGAACACGGGTGTACAGAACATCTTCAACAGTTTCCAGAAAGACCTGGATAAAGGGGAATTCCGCGATGCGGGTTATTTCTACGGACCGACGCAGCCGAGAACCTTCTTTATCGGTTTCAAGATAATGAACTAAAAGTTTCCATTTAAGAATTTTTAGAGCTAAATTCCGCAAAATAGTCCTACATTTGTCGCCAAAGCACAAAAACCATGGATACTAAGAGAATACGGAATGTAGACATTTCCCAGATACATCATTTGCCGATGATTGATTTCATCGGCAATGATTTTGCTATTTTTAATGATATCAAGGACATGCCTTTGAGCTCTTATCCCACCCGTTTGAATGCTGCTTGCCTGACTGTCTGCTTGAAAGGGTGGTGCAAACTGGAACTCAACCTGCAGCAATGTGAAATGCGGGAAGGTATGTTGGGTATTATTCTTCCCGACCAGATTGTTCTGCAACGCGAGCGTTCCGATGATTTTTCCGGTCTTTTCATTGCCGTCTCAAGGGATTTTATGGATATGGTGATACCTACCATGCAACAGCTTTTCTCTATGTTTTTCATGATTAAGGAGCGGCCCTTCGTTCACATCACTCCGGAGGAATCCCAATCGTTTCAGGAGTATCACTCTTTTCTTTGGAGCAAGGTGAAGCTGAAAGACAATCCTTTCCGTAAGGAAATCACTCAGGGGTTGCTGTTGGCCCTTTTTTATGAGATATATAATATCTATCAAGGACATGTCATCCAGGAACGCATTCCCAAAAGCAGGAAGGAAGACTTGTTCGAGCGCTTTATCCGTGCTATTTCCGAGTCCTATAAGGAAGAGCGCAGTGTGTCCTACTATGCTGATAAGATGTTCCTCACTGCCAAGCACCTTTCCACCGTAGTGAAGGAAATCAGCGGAAAGACGGCGGGCGAATGGATTGACAGTCTCGTCGTTTTGGAAGCCAAAGCCTTGTTGAAGTCTTCCGAGCTGAGCATTCAGGAAATTGCAGACGAGCTGCACTTTGCCAACCAGTCGTTCTTTGGCAAGTATTTCAAGCATCACACCGGTATGTCACCTAAAGAATATCGCCGGCAATAGGTTCAATGTGACGGAATAATGTTTATTTTTGCGGTAAAGATTTACCCCCAAAATAAACTATCATGGAAAAAAGAGAAATTGACCTTACTGTTTCCTGCTATGGAAAGGTGAAAGGAGTGAAGTATGACGTTGTCATCCTACCTTGGGGAGCTACGGAGCCCCATAATCTGCATCTGCCTTATCTCACTGATTGTATTCTGCCGCATGACATTGCCGTAGACGCGGCTGCATTGGCTTTACAGAATTCCGGTGTACGCTGCATGGTGATGCCTCCCGTACCTTTCGGTGCACACAATCCGGGGCAGCGCGAACTTCCGTTCTGCATCCATACCCGCTATTCCACCCAGCAGGCCATTCTGGAAGACATAGTTGCCTCCCTCTATGCACAAGGCATGCGTAAGCTGATTATTCTCAGCGGTCATGGCGGCAACAACTTCAAGGGAATGATTCGTGACCTGGCGTTTGTGTATCCCGATTTTCTGATTATCGCTGCCGACTGGTTCAGCATCGTCCCTCCCAAAGACTACTTTGAGGCTGTTGTCGACGACCATGCTGGCGAGTCTGAGACTTCCGTTATGATGCATTACCATCCCGAGCTGGTGAATCTGGCTGAGGCCGGTGACGGAGAGTCCCAACCGTTTGCCATTCCTTCCTTGAATGAAAAGGTTGGCTGGGCTCCCCGCCATTGGGATAAGGCTACAGTCGACAGCGGGGTAGGGAACCCCAAAAAAGCTTCTGCCGAGAAAGGAGAACGTTATATGAAACCGGTGGTGGAAAAGTTGGCGAAACTCTTTACGGAAGTCGGCCTGGGAAGTCTGTATTGATGTACTTGGCTTCCGGCTATATATAAAAATAGGCAATAACCGTTGTGGATATTGCCTATTTTTTTAGTGCACCCTAAAAACTAATCTCTTTACTCTTATAAAAACTAATCTTTCTCTATTTCGAGTACAAAATTAGAAGGTTTTTGCGGGTTATGAATTGACATAAGTCAAAAATCTCATTCGGATATTATTTTTTCAAACGTGCCCAAAAGCCCTTCTTTTTCTGCCGGACCGGTTCACTGTTTTCGCGGAACAGTTCTTCGTAGGTCACTCCGTCATGTATCATGCGGTAGATGCTTCCCCAGTCAGGCAGTCCACCTAGGTTGCGGTCATCGATAAAGAGATCGGCTTTTACTTTGCGTGAAAAACCGGTGTGTGCGATGTCTTCTTCCGGATAGTCCCGGTTGACGGCATAGAATTCCACACCCCGTTTCCTACACCATTCCACAGCTTCCTCCAGGAGCTTCCCTTCACGTACCGACCATAAAATCAGCCGGTGACGCTCGTTTATCAGCATCTTCAGCGTAGCGGTGGCAAAGGGAATTTCTTCTCCTATCTGGGGATAGCGGTGTTCTACAATGGTACCGTCAAAATCAACGGCTATGGTCATAAATGAATAGCTTTTATTGGTTTCAGACTGTGGAGAAGATTATCCTTGACCGCCTGTGGTGCCGCCTGAGTGCTGGCTGACCGGATTGTTTGAATATTCTTCCTGATGTCCCGTGTAGCTTTTCAACTCTACTTTTACGTCTTTGCTCTGGTTGCCTACCACTACTTTAAAGGTATATGTTTTCACGCGTACCATACGCTTGCTGCCATACAGCAGTACATGGTTGCCACTGACACTTGCAGTCAGCTTTTGTTCAATTTCATAAGAACCGTTCGTACCTCCCTCTTCAGTTTCAATGTAGTTGTTGATGTATGTGGCCAGTGCATCGGATGCTCCTGCAGCTTTCAGCGCTTCAGCCGGAGAAACGGTATAGTCCCATCCGTTCTTGATTTTAAGGGTCAGGATGATGTTTTCCAGTGCATCGTAATCTCTGTTCTCAATCTTGATTACCTCGGCTTTTCCATTCACTTCGTTGTAGCCGTCTGCTACACTGGCGGCAGCTTGTTTGGTAAATTTCACTCTAGGTGAATATTTGCCGGCTATCTTCTCGCCTTGCGGAATGGTAATGATGTAATTGTTATTGTTGAATCCTACGGTTTTAGCAGCGGCTCTGGTTGCAGGCGCCTCGCTGGATTCCACTTCCATGTTTTCCGGATCAAAATAGCCCAGGTTGGCATCAGTCGACGGATTGGGAATGGCAATGATGATATCTTCTTTGGCAACAGCGTCAGCCGGCTCTGTCTTGATGGCTACGTTATTTACAGAAGCCTTTGATGCTTCCGGTTGTGTGGAAGTTGCCGGATTGGCCTCACGTGCCTCTTCAAACACGACGGCTGCAATCTTGGTGTTTTCTTCCGTACCTCCGGTGGGTATGTTGATGGTGGCGGCATTCTCCTTTTCCGGATTTTCTATTTTCGGAGCCTCAATGGTGCTTCCGTCAGCCTCCTGCATTTCGCCGAATTCTATGGTTGTTGACATTTTTACATTTACCACCATCAGGCTGTGGTTGGCTGTTCCGTCTGTAAATTCTGCTGTGGCCTCGTAGTCATCATGTCCTTCAGCTGTTACGGTGAGCGTGTAGATGCCGGTTTTGTTCACAGTCAGTGAGTATACGCCTTTTGCATCGGTTGTGGCAGAGTATTCGCCGCTTTTTACGGTGGCTCCTGCCAATGGACCGTTGGCATCGGTAATGGTACCTGCAATGTAGTAGGCTGTTTGACTTCTTAGCGGGTCTTCCACTTCTTCATACTTCTTGTCGTCATCGTGGCAAGATGTAAGGACTGTTGTGCTGAAGGTCATTGCAAACATCAATGCACCTCCTAAAAATAAACTTTTCTTTTTCATAATTTTCGTCATTTGATAAAACTAATCTGTTTAAATTATACTTATTTCGATTTTTCTTTTTGCAGTTCCTTTATAAGGAAATAGCGTATATAGTCCGGCTGGTAGAAGTTGCTGCTTCGGTTTTCGTTAGGGCGTGTACTGTAACTTTTTCCCAGTTGTTTTTCTATGTACTCTCCATCTGCCACCATGCCGTATGCCCATGCAAAGTAGTCAGCCGGTTTTACTCTGAAGAATCCTTTTCTACTCCATTTTTTTCCCGGCAGGGGGATGGCAAAATGAAATCCTCCGTTTATCTCTCCGTCTGTACAAAGGGCATACAAGCCGATGGCATACTCTCCGAAGTGCCGCGTACAGTCTCCTCTCACTCCATAATCACCGTAAATATATCTTCCTGCTTTAAAGTCGAACTGCAAGTTGAGGCGTGGTTCGTAGTACGAAGCATTCAGCGAGGCATTGATACGCTGTTTTCTGCCTATATACCAGCCGTCTTCCCGGGTGATGGCAGAGAAACCGGTGGAACCTGCCGTTCCGCCCAGTTCCCAGCGTCCGTTGTTGGTGCGGTATTTTATTTCCAGTTGTGCACCATATCTGTTGTTGGTGAAGTTACCCACCGTCATTTTCCCGAAGATGTTGTGCTTGAAGCGTACATCCTGCGATAGAGCTATGATTCCCGGTCTTATCCGTTTCATCTCTCCACTCAGATTGGTTGCTACGGGCAATATCACTTGTGCAGTCATTTTTCCGCCTTTCCACAAAGCCATTTCCACTGCCGGATTCAGGTTGATGGCATACGTATACAGTTCGTCAAACGTATTGTTCTCTAAAAACAAATCGGGGTATATCACCAAATCCATCTTCCAGGCAGACGGTGCTTCTTCCTGACCGGCATTTTTCAATGCTTTCATGGGCGCATCCGTATCTACCGTAATTCCCATTTGCTGATATACTTGTGTCAAGTTGATTTCCCCGTTTCTGTATGCTTCCGTCAATGTATCCGGCAGATTGATGCAAAGCCTGGGAATCCGGTTTTCCAGTACCACCAATTGCAAATCGCCCTTCGTCTCGCTTCCCAAGCAGGCATCTATGGCTTTGCCCACTCCGGTGTAGGTACTTCTATATACGTTGTTCTCAAAACTTACAGTGGTCATTCCCGGTGTCTGTGCACATCGGATATTTTCCATTCCGATAGCTTTCAGGCCCTCTGTCACTTGGGCATCTGCCATTGCAGAAATACCACAGAACCATACTGCCAGTATCCACTTCAAACCGCTTTTTCTCTTGTTTTTCATCCTACTCTTTAATCCCTAATCCTTAATCCTTCATCTCTCTCTTAGTGCAACAGCCTGCATTCATACCGTATCCCTCCCGATATGCTGTTGAATTCTCTGGTAAACACATGGATGGAGAGATGCCTCCATAATCTGGCGGCAGCTCCCACATTGAAACCTTCCGAATCATATTCGGCCATGACAGTCATTTCCCGGCAGAAAGCAGGGGAGTAGCTGATACCTCCGAAAGGACCGTCTTTTATGCTGTGATCATTCAGTGGGATGTAGTAGCCTGCTGTCACAGCAAGACGGTCACCTTGGGCAATGGAGAAGCCTTTGGTAAGAGCGCCGTAGACAGTGGCAAAATAGTTTGTTCCGGTATTTTTGAAGGGGTCGTCTACACCTATTACTAGACTTGGCCGGTATTTCCCTTCTTTCAATGGTCGTATACGTGCAGTCATCGACCGGTCTTGCTGGAAATAGCCTCTTTTCCCGTCATATCGTCTGGTTTTCAATAGTGTGCATCGATAACTTAATTCCACAAACGAGAGGAAGGTCATATTCACGAAATAATTTCCGGTATTGAAGTTGAACGGTGTCATGCCGTCCGGCAGATAATTACCACCTCCCATAAAGGTGCCGGCTTCCTGCATGTCTGCTGTGGGGATGTTCAGTAGCCCGGTGTTGCCCATGGAGTATTGGGCTTGTACCTTGAGGGCACAGCACAACAAGCAACAGACCATAAGTCCTTGTTTAAATTTCATGCTAATTTTTGATTCTAAAACGTTGTTGTCTGGTGGGTCTAAAGTACGCTACGCTATTGCCGGTCACATGGGGAAGAGGTTCGTGGCAGCATCTGATTTTTTTATATGTGACAAAATTACGTCAAATGTATTTGATATGCAAGAGAAAAATGGGGAAATAACACTAAACTGTTGTTCCAATAGTGCTATTTTCATATTACCGAGGTGACACACAGCCTCTGTATACTTCTGCCACTTTTTCCGCTATTTTGTTCCAATCGAAAGCCGACAAGTTGTATGTACGTTTTTGGGGTGTCGCTAATTTTTGTTGCAGGTGGCAGGCCAAATCATGCACATCACCTGGTTTGAAGTAATCAGATTCTTTCAAATCTATTAAGTGAGTGGCTGGAATATCACTCACCAGTACATCTAATTGATAACTCATAGCTTCCAATAATACCAACGGGAATCCTTCGTTATACGAAGAAAGCACATACATTCCGGCATGACTATACACTTCGTTAAGTTTCTCGCCAAAGATATACCCTGTAAAGACTACCCGATTGGACTTTATCAACTTCTTAAGGTTTTCTTCGTAATCCGATTCTGCCTCCACACCGCCAACTATCACCAACTTATAGTCGGTATTCAGTTTCTCGAATGCTTGAATCAATACATCGAACCCCTTTTCAGGAGTAATACGTCCCACGCTGATTACATATTTTCCAGGTGTTAATCCCATGCTGCTAATATAATTGCATTTCGAGGTGGGTTGTACATTGGGTATTCCGTTAGGAATATAAACAGACTTCTTTTGTACCTTTTCCGGATATTTTTGCATTTGGAATTTATTCACAAAAATAATTGCCTGTGAGCAATTCAATGCAATACTTTCACTGAATTTCAATATTTTTTTGGCCATTCTTCCCCATTTGGTATGTTCATAATTGGGACTGTGGTAGGTAAGTACCACTTTCTTACCAGACAATCTGAGCAATGGGGCAAACAGTGCGGGACCAATGTTATGAATATGTACCACATCACTTTTTCCAAAGCATGCTGATAAGGTAGCCAAAAAAGAGTGAAATACGGCTTCAAATCCTTTTATTTTAGTGGAAGGTAGGTCAATGAACTTTATATTGGGATAAGTCTTATCTGAGTTCACATATGGTTTACGGCGATATACTGTTATTTGATACTTTGCGTTAAATAGTGGGTAGAGTGATTCACAATGTTTTTCCACTCCACCTTGTATCTTTGGAAATCCTCTGGTTCCCAATACTGAAATTTTCATTGCTATTTCTTATTATTTAATAGTTGTTCATAGAATGGGAGTAGCCGCTTGTAATAACTCTCTTTGCTCATATCTTTGTGGGCAAAACTGATGGCGTTATCACTCATCTGCTGATACACTTCTGCGCTCAAATCCGATGCTTTAGCAATCTTTTCTGTCAATTCAGTTGTATTGTGCGGCTTAAATATATAACCTGTTTTACCCTCATTGATAATTTCGGGGATGCCACCGATACGCGATCCAATGGCGGGTACACCTTCACAATAAGATTCGATGATTGCCATTGGATTGTTCTCGTACCATTCTGATGGAACTACTACAAAGTAGGCATTCTTCTTCAAATCCATCAGTTCTTGACCGCTCTTATAGCCTAAGAATTCTATATTTTTTATCCCATGCTGCTCTTTATAAGCCTCTAATTGATTGCGCAATGGTCCGTCGCCTACAATTTTCAGTTTGTCTTGAGGTCTGTTCTTAAATGCGTTCATCAGTGTAATAATGCCTTTCTCTTGAGACAAACGACCCAAGAATAAGAAGTATTTCTCTTTTAATGGTATGCGATGTTCACTGATACTTACTGAGAAGTTATGAAGTACAATGTTAGGTAATTCTTTCAATGCAGGCATATACTTTTCGTGCTTTCCTTTAGCAAAGTTACTCACGTAGAGCAAGCCGTCTATGTATTTAGCCGGGTTGAAGAATTTATTTCGGTAGTATTGTTCAGCAGCCATAAAGATACTTAGGAAATAACTGCCTTTAGTACATCTGTTGGTGACACAACGGTAGAAGTGCTTTCCTTGGCATTTTTCACAGACCTCATCCTTTCCGTTTCTGAAACTATAGGCAGGACATACTATACGGTAATCGTGGATAGTGAAAACAATGGGAATATTGTATTTTTTCAATATAGTGAAAATGGAAGGGGAAATTTGTCCCCACAGCAGATGGATATGCGCAATGTCTGGCTTTTCATCAATGATGAGTTGCTCTATTTTGCGAGCTGCATCTGGATAGTAAAAGTAGTTTCGAAGATTAATTACTTGCCTAAACACTCCTTTGCGTGTATCTTTCGATTCAGGGAAGTATTTTTCAAATTTAGAAGGGCGATTCTGCTTCCACTTCAGCGTAAAATATGTCACTTCGTGTCCATTTTGTTCCAGCATATCGCCTGTATTGAAACATACCGTTTCAGCACCTCCTTTATTGTAATTATATACGTCAATTAATAGAACTTTCATGATTAGAAAATTATTGTTCAATGATTGTTTTCAGTGTGTGTATTGACTTTGCTCTCTCTGTAGCAATAATATTGTTAACTCTTTCAAAATCAATCTTCTTATTGGTCAACGAGAAATCATTGAAATCTGTAACAATACGATCTTGTAAATCTGTGAGATGTAGGATACTCTGATTCCTGCTTCCGGTTTTGGTATTGGGCAGAACTTCGATAAACTGTGTATTGAAATTAATAGCAAAAGCTGTTCCGTGGAAAGAGTCTGTTACCATGTAGGTAGCATTCTTTATGTAGGATAGGAATTCCCCAATATTAGGTAGCAACACCATTTTCCCACCTCTCACAGCTTGATGTAAAGTTGGTGTAATACGTACTAATGGTAAACCTACATAGGCTGCAAAATACTTGGCATAAGTATCCAGCCGGGGATTGTTATGAATTTCATAAATTAACACATATTTGCCTTTTATCTCTTTCTTGATGTATTGGCACCATTGGCTTTTGTCAATAAGTAAAGTTGGATCCAATACTTGACCGTCACAATGTAAGCCTAAGTCTTTCAGTAATTCTACGGCACTATTTTCTCTCACAGTAAGATGAGTATAAGACGACATATGGAGCTTGTATGCTCGTAGGATATCGGGGGTAAACTCTGTATGTCCAAAGCTGGCGGCATACGATATTTTCTTTGAAGTGCTATCTGTAAAATCAAGGAAGTAGGTCGGATCATACTTTACTTTAAAGAGAGGTCCCCACACTTGGTCGCTGCCGGTCATGAACACATCTGCTTTGAGTAGTTTCAGTTCTTTTTGTGTATAACATGCAGGAGTCAGTTTTAGATGTAGTTTGCGCATACGGTCAAATGCTCGTTGGGCCATCCATTCACCTGGATAACGCAAAATAATATATGCAAATTTCTTTAACGAGTTTTCATTCCATTCTTTTTTGCTTACCATACTCGAAAGGATACCTTGCAGTCCTCTTTCGTCTTTGCGTACATAATTTATAATCTCGCATTGATGTCCCAATGTTTCAATGATATGCTGTGTTGCGATACTTTGAAGCAGTGATCCATAATTGTTAGGCATATGCCGGGTAATAACTTTTATGTTCATAATGTTTATCTTGATAGTATTCTATCTATTTTCCTAACCAACTTTTTGGGTAGTTGCAGAATTTTCTCAGCAATGATGAGTCGTTTCCAATCAGTCAATGAATAAGTTTTTGGGCTGTGCAACATTTTCCAGGCTATACTTGATAAATAGGCTGTGTGTGCATTCTCTTTCATCTGTCCTTCAGCTACCACTTCAAACGGATGTTCTTTCAGTTCGCAGTTCATTTGCTGAATTAGCATGTTCCCTTTTTCAGTAAAAGCTACCAAGGCACTAACCCCATCTTCATTCTTACGGTATGTTCTGCCCCAGAGGTCGCCTATGCGGATATCAGCACTAGAGCGGTCGTATTTATATTTACAATTTTTTTGGCAGGCACGGTTACAGCAAAAATCACCTAAAAAAAGGTTGTAGAAAACGTCTCCTTGCGAGAGTCTGGAGTTGAAGAAGCTTTTTTTCCCCCTTATTAACAAATTGTAAGAATCGTGCCAATCCATCTTTTCAGCAGTCTTCTCGCCATCAATTCCCATGGCCCATGAGTCGTGCCATCCGGTGTGCTTATTTCTCCACGAAGCGTAGTTCACCTTACCTGTGACCTGCTCCACCATGCGCAAATATTTATTCCATACCCACATGGATGGCACGCTGTGGCAAAAGAAGTCCATCAACACAAAGTTGTCCTCCACCCGGAACTTCCGTATATACCTACGGAATGAGTCTATTTGGCAAGGTGTACCCGTTACCAAATATTTCCGTTTGCGGTCTATGGCGCAGAATCCGTCGAGTGTATAGCTTTGGATGTACTTGCTACCAATCGCCGGTATCAGCTCTTCGGGAGTGGAGGCAATGTAGTGCTCGGCTCGTCCCGCTTCAGCATTGTAACGTACTCCGCACACCTCGTAGCCTTGTGCCATCAGCGTGCGTCCCAATTCGTAACCTGCGCCGCCCGATGAACATTTACGTTGCACGGCATATTCTTTGCTCCAGGCGGCATAGCTCTTGATGGGGCGGTTGTCGTTGTTGGCAAGTTCTTTGTTCGCAAAGGCGCATACTTCCATGCATAGGCTACAATCGGTACATTGGGTAGTGTCGGTGATGGTTGGTTCATAGAATCCATTCTTATTAAGAGTTATCGAAATAATCTTTTTACTGCAAACGGTGGCACAGAGAGAGCATCCATAGCAGTGGTGGATGGAGGAGATATTTGGCATAAACTAACGTTTGATTATGAATTAGAATAGCACCTTTTTTATTTCATAAAAAGGTCTCGTAATTTTCTTTGTTAACATGATTCATATACTATGGTTTAAGGCTTTATTTTTGAATATTCCTTTAAATATTTATTTGCTGTAATTGATACATCATATGTGTTACAAACATATTTTAGTGCATTTTCTGCTTTTTGTATTGCTGTGTCATAATGTGAAATAATATACTCAATCTTTTCCTTCAAATCATTGATATTACCGTTAATAAATAACCAGCCATATTTGTCACCACAGGTTACTTCAGCAGGTCCTTGTCCTTCGCTTACTAAAACAGGTAAACGAGCAGCCATGGCTTCAGCAACTGTCAGCCCGAATCCTTCCCAACGTGATGGTTGTACAAAAAGGTCATAATTTGATAAATGTTCGGAAATGTATTTTTGGGTCTTCTTACCTAAAAAATGAACATAATTTTCAATTTTTAGTTTATTGGCTTTCGCTTTTAAATAATCTAAACTCGTTCCTTCGCCTATAAAATCAATGGTGACTTGACCTTTGATGCGAGCTACTGCTTCTAATAGTAAATCTTGTCCTTTTTTAAGATGTTCCAATCTACTTACCGTTAGAATTTTAAAAATATCTTTGGGATTTGTTGCCATTCTTTGAGTGAAATTTGATGTCAAAATACCATTAAAAACAACTGTGCTATAAATCTTGTAACGAGTTAATAAATCGTTTTGTACGGTATTACTTATGGCAAAAACTAAAGGTATACGATTAATGTATGTAACATTACTATGCTTGATGGGGCGCTTATTAATTTTTCGCCAAATGTAGTTCATAAAAGTATCATTTTTCATTTCGCCGATTGGTATATCGTGAAGAGTTACGCATGCTATTTTGCGAAATTTTTTATAAAGAAGTAATTGACCAATATCAGAACGATGTAAATGGATAACATCAGGTTGTAGTAAAAATAGTAATCGATTTAGTTTAAAAATAAATCCAACTCCCTTCGATTCTTGTTTGCGCATTAATAGATGTAATGTAACTTCAGGATAAAGCAATTGTAAAAGTGATTCCTCGCATAAGTCGTTGATGATTATAATTGACACTTTTGCGCCAGACTTTACTTGTGCATTGGCTATATTTACCAACATAGTTTCTATTCCACCGAAACCTAGCCCCCAAAAAATATGAACTACATTCATGAAAATAATGTTATTACTCAAGATTTAAATTTTAGTATAATATGCGAACCTGTATTTAATTTCTGATTCTTAGTTTTTTTGTAGCAAAGTTAGATATACTAGTTTTAAGCCCTAATTTGAGTGCTTACTCCATAGCTAAACTTTTATAGCTTCCTATTACTGTACGATATTAAATGTTCTATTACTTTTTGTGGGCATGCTGAGTTTTTCCAATAACTTAGAGCATTTTGTTGCAGTTCATTTTGGAAACTTATATCATTAGTAATTGTATTAATAATTTCTTCTATGTTTTTAGGATCTACAAATAGAATATTTTTTCTATCTTGAATTCCATTAGGAATATTATTTTGAAAATTAGTAGATAATATAATTTTACCGAGACAAAAATATTCACCTAGTTTCCATCCATGGCAAAAATGGACAGCTGGTGTATTGAATACAATTTTTGATTTTTTTATTTTGTCTAAGTATTCATGTATATTATAACGTTTGGATATTGCATATTTTAGATATTTCTCTTTTAAAGGATGATTAGGAGGGATAATAAATCCACCTTCAAAATCAATCTTTTTATTTTTGGTACATGCGATGATAAATCTTTCACGGATTAAATTGGTAGTGTCATTGCAATTTTCAATGTTCCATAAGTTCGATGCAAAGAAAACATAATTATTACCATTGTTTTTAAGAGAAGGTGTTTCATAGTATGATAGTCTAGACCTATGTACGTATTGAAGTAGATAATCTTTTATATGCACATGAATCCCTACACTTCTATTACTTAATGATTTAATATAATTTGTAATACAATAAAATATAGTTTGGTAACTATTCCATATTTTGATACCAAAATAAGGAGGCAATTGTATTATTCGATTATAATCTACTATTTTATTATATGCATAAAAAAGAGTAAAAGACTTGTTTATATTTACTTTGGCGTAGATATCCGCCCACTTATATGCACTTCTATTGATGTCGCTTGCATCGTCTGCAAAATCTATAACATATTTTGTTATTACCCCATCGTTTATTAATACAAAAGCAAAATAAACATCGTAGGCAGTTCTTCCTTCATTTCGCCTTAGGTCTTTGAAATATTTTGCTGAAAATGAAATGTTTGGCTTCCCAATAGAATCATATAGACCTTGTATATAAAACGAAGCATAATAAACTTGACTTGAAGGATCGATATATGCTTTAATCATAGTAATGACTTGTAGAGTTCAACATATTGTAATGCTGTGTTTTCCCAGGAAAATCTCTTTATATAATTTTTAGCTTGCTCTCTAAATAAATGTAAATCAAAATTTTCGTTTTCAAATAATTCCATATAGTATGACATTTCATCAACTCCGTCTTCATCAGTATATAACGCTATATTGCCACCTACTTCTGGTAGTGAGGTATTTCTACAAGTTACTACAGGTGTATTACATGCGAATGATTCCAAAATAGGAAAACCAAATCCTTCATATCTTGTAGGGAAGAATGTTGCTGTGGCTCCATTATATACAGATACTAAATCTTTATCTGAAATATATTTCAAAAAAATAATATCACTATTTTCAATATTCTTTTGACATAGATTTAAAATGCTTTTAGGTGGGTTACTCCACACTAATACAAGTTTATGCTCTCTTTTCTTTGAGTTAAATTGAATAAATGCTTTTATTAATGTTTCTATATTTTTTCTAGGGTGACTACAAGACACTGATAGAAAGTATCTTGATGGTAAGTTTAAGCGAGTTTTACATTCAGATAGTATAGCTGGAGAAACTTTATTAAAATCACTGGATATTCCCCATGGAATAGAAACAACTTTTGAGCATGGGAGGTTGAAAGTTTCCTCAATCATAGACTTAGAATATTGGGAGCATGTTACAATACATGAAGCATTATAAACGGCTCGCTCCCATTTCTTTTTTTCTTTTTTGTTTGTAATATTTTTATATCCCCAAACATCATGTATTGTAAGTAGCAAATTTTCTTCTTTATATGAGTCATCGTAATTGTGAGGAATATGGACTAAATTAGGTCTTAATATATATTTTCTATAGAGCACATCTAATTCTGTAATGTGAATTATTTTATCGGGAAATGGAATTTTAAAATATTGAAAATCAATGTCTGTACGATCCATGTTATTAGCTCTTAGGCCTGTAGTATAATAATACAATTTGAAGGGCAAATTGTTTATTTTACTTAAAGCTTTCATTAGCTCAAGCGTAGAACGGCCAACACCAGTTATATATTGTCCTTTTCTATATGTAACACCACATGCTTTTATTAGTATTTCATCCATATCATAATGTTTTAAGATATATTTTGATTATAAATTTATCTAATGGAGTGTTTACTTGATTTAGACGTTGAAATACATATTCTGGATTGTTAAGTTGTCTAATATAAAGAAATTTAGAAAATATAATATTTCTATAAATGCGTCCAAATGGATATTTTTGTTTTGTTGCTTTTAGGAAAGAGTCCATCCAATTAAAGAATTTGATTGTAGAATCTTGTTTGCGACGTATCATACTTAGATTATTTATTCCCGAAATGTTTTCATTACTATATCTCCAATTAATACGGCTTGTATCTATGCTTTTAATACCATTGGGATGTGCCAATTTGATTATAGTAGCATTATCACTTCTCCATGCTAAATCAAAATTTACAAAACCTTTTTTTTCTTCAAAGGTCGATCTACGCAAAACGAACTCAGGCATTCTTGCTTCTATTTTCCAAGAATAAAGCTTTTTAAAGAAATCAGCTGAAGATAAGTGGTCTGGATAAGCATTCGTTTTTCGGATTAGCTTATCTTGGTTATCAATGATGTTAATATTAAAGTGGATAACATCTTCTTTAATCCCTAAATTGATTTGATGGTTTAGATCCCTAATACAGTTATCTTCCATTAAGTCATCGTCAGAAAATAGCCATATCCATTCTTCATTTTTTATCTGATTGATACATCTATTCCAATGTTGGATAAGATCAGAACCTCCTAGATTGTTTTCGAATTTAATATATTCAAAATGAATCTTATTGATTTTTTTAAAATCAGCTAATACTTTTTCAATATTGTAAGGGCTACTATCGTTGCATATATATAGATTAAACTTTTTATCTGTTTGGTTATTTATAGAAATCAATGTGTTCAGAAGATAAGTATCTTTATATGCAGGAATAATAACAGCAATTTTATTTTCCATGCTATTCTATAATTTCTGTATCATTATCGTAATCTTTGTATATTCCAGTTTTGACAACTTTAGGTGGAGTACCAACTAAAAGACTGTATGGCTCGCATTCAATTTTTTTTGTTAATACAGAGCCTAATCCAAAAATACATCTTTTAGGGGTTTCTACTCCATGCATAATACAACATTTAGAACCAAACCAATTGTAGTCACCGATTTTAATAGGTGAGCTAGCTTTAGTTTGCTTTCCTGTTCTCATTATGACCAATGGATGAAAACCAGTATCCATTACTAAAACATCCCATCCTATCCTTGTATATTTTCCAAAAATGACAGAACGCACTGAGATTAATTTCATTGCTGCGTTATTTTTGAAGTTTTCACCGAACTCAATATATGCTTTTCTCCCGATTGATATGGAAGCGGCGTTTCCTATCATACAATTACCTTTGAAAACTACAGTTCCACCTTGGTTTTCCCATGCAATGCCACTATTGGGATATTGTAATGTACTCCAAAAGCCCATACGGATCATGCCAAAATAAATATTTGATGAATCTATCACAACTTTCCCCTTTAGCTCTTTGAAATATGGTTTATAAAGTAGTATTGGTAGTTTTAGGGCTTGATTAAATGGCAAATATTTAAAATTGAAATAGAGCGAACTAATTATGGCTCGTAATAGAATTATATAATGTTGCATTTTTTATAGATTTAATACTTGTCGAAGCAAATAGGAAGAATAGTGTGTAATAATAGAAAAGTGCTAACCTGTAGTCTGTAATGGAAGTACATACACACAGAATAAGACTTAGTAATGGAACCACAAAAACTTCATGGTACCTTTTTAATATTATAAATCTTTTTATCATGGCGTAGATTAAATAGAAATGTAGTAAGATTCCTATTAGACCTGATATGATAAAAATAGTTGTCCATGATGTGTCATTGGTGGCAACTTGTTGTTTATAGCGTTCTCCATTTACAGTACGATTAGCACCATAACGGAAATTGAAAGTCTTTTGAGTGTATTTTGAATCTTCATGGACAAGACCAACCCCAAATAGGAATAGATTTTTTTTCAATAAATATTCGGATCTTTCAAGAAAGATTGCCATTCTAAAAACAAAATTACCACCACCTTCAAAATCTTCCGAGCTTTTTAGCGAGGTTGTTAATTGTATATCTTCGAGTGTGTTTTCTTTGGCTAAACGTTGAGCAAAATATGGCCAAACAGCAGCTAATCCAATAAATAGTGGAATAAAATATTTCAATAGACGTTTTTTGTTTCTGTAGAAAAAAAAGTAATAAACGGCTGTAATTCCTGCAAATACAAAGGTAATAGTTCTACTCATAGGTAAAATAAGAGCACTAGCTAAGATACATGTAAATAGGGTAGAGTAACGTTTTATGCATGTCGTAAATAGAATCGCAAATAAACCGATTTCTACAAATAAAGAAGTGTTCCTATAACGGGTAAGTTCTCCATGTGTTGCCACCTCATCTGCACCTCCAACAAGAATAGGAATACCTGTAGCAACTTGTTGAATGAATAATCCAGCTGTTATTGCTATTAGCACAAAGATGAACTTGAATATTTTTAATTTCGATTTGAAGCCCAGTAATCTAAATTGAAAATAGATGGCGTATAATAGATATAATCTATAAACTTTTATTGCTGAAAAGCAATCTTGATCAATAAATATCCAAGTAGCAAATAATAGTATAGTAAAGTAGAGCAAGATGTATGAAATCGCCTTTGCAACTTCATCATTTTTTATACTAAAGTAGTTTTGTTTTCTACTGTATAGATAAAATGATGTTAGGAATAAGTATATGAGGCAAGCGTCATTCCATTTTATTCCAAAGTTTAGAAAAGATTGGGGCAAAAGTCGAAATGCCTCTGATACCATAAATATGTAACCAGAGAGAGCATAAACTAAATTCTTTCTTTTAAAAAAGAAATATAGAGATAATAGTAATATTATAATCATTGTAATATGTTGACTTTATTAAGAGCTTGCTTTATTAAGCTGTTTTTCATTACTACACTATACGCTATTATACAATAGAGAATGATGAGTATTGAGATAATAGAACATCTAAGAATAATGGATGTGTCCGACATTATATATATACCAATTATATATATAAGGATTCCCGGTAATGTACATATTAGGTATCTTGTGAACTGGAAAAATGGGAAAGTAATGCCTTTGTATTTTTTTACATAATATTGAGCCATTAATAGTACTGTGAATTCGGAACATACCCACACAATTGCTGAACCTACTGACTGTAGGTGTTTTACTAAACAAATATTTAATAAAAGGCCGACGGATGCACCCAATATTGAATTAGTTAATATTGCTTTATCCTTTTTTAAAGGCATTAGTATTTGCATGATTATTATTTGTTCATATCCTATTATGAGGATTAGTGGCATGACTATTCTCATTGGTATGATAGCGCCTTCATAACCTACTCCAGATATTATCATAATTATGTCAGGCGCACATAATACGCCTATCAATGCTATAGGAAACGAAAAAGCCCATAGCGCTTCATATGATTTAGATAATAATCTATTAAATTCTGCTTCATTGTTGTCTACAATGAGAGAACTCATCCTTGGTAACATAACGCCTGTAAAAGCTGTAAATATGCCAATTAAAATACTATATAACTTTGTAGCTGTTGTATAATAACCCACTTCTGTTGGTGATGTGACAAGTCCCAAGAAGGTAGTATTGAAACTAGTATACATTGATGTTAGAATTGAATAAGTTCCGAATATGCATAAAGGCTTAAAGTAATGCGATAAATTGAAGTGTATCAATTTTAAGGAAATAAAATTCCTCAAATAAAAAATATTGCAGAATGCATTTACCACAACCATACCAACAGTTATTGCATAGTATATATAATAATCCTTTTGTTCTTTTACAAGCACAAATATGGCAATTACATATAAACATTTGACAATAAAACTTCTGATTGTGATGTATTTGAAATTTTCAATTCCTTTGTAAAACCATTCTACTAAAAAAGTATTAAGCAATAATTTGCAAATTCCAATGTATACAAGTTGCTTGTTTTGAGATAATGTTTCGGAATAATTTAGTGATATAAATAGGATAAAACAAAGTAGAATAGACATTAAGATATTTATGCTTATCAAATCATAGAAGGTTTGATTGAGTTTAGTCTTGTCACTTTTGTTTTTTGCAATTTCTCTTATACCGTATGTGCTTATGCCTAACATGGAGAACAGTATAAAATAGTTTATTATACTGTCTACAAAATTACACAATCCTATTCTTTCGACTTGTAAAACTCTAGAAACATATGGATATGTAATCAATGGGAATACATAGTTACTAATAGTAAGAAATGTACTGAAAAAGAAATTCTTTTTTATTGAATTCATCGATAGTAGGTCTCCAAAACTTGATATACGTACTTAAGACAGATACCTGTAAGCATCTGTCGAATTGTAAGCACTCTCTGTATGGTTATCATACTCTTGAAGGTATCATAGCCACACCTAAGTTATTTTCTATATTAGACTTTAATTTATTTTGTAATATTCACAGGTAAAAGTGGCGTATTATCCGTTTCGCCACTGATGAATTTTCTTAAAATATTTGCAACATGTTTAGCAGGGCGAAGACAGTTCATTTTGCAGGTCTCTATCAGTTAGCGTTAAATTTTGGCGTGTCCCCCAAGAAAGCCGCCACAAGGCGGTTCCCTAATAAATAACGTCAAAAAATATACTGATTTTTAATATTTGTTATTGATCTAATCCGATTGGCTATACGCTTGGAATTGGAATTCATGTTATAATAATTGCCGGAACTTATTCTTAACGATACGGGATGATTTCAACCAATCTTTCAATTCCTGAAAGATTGTACACTACAATTTTCCGATAAGAGATACGAAAGTTGCCTATTCTTTTAGTTACTTCTCGAAGGCAGACAAAGATATTCAATTGGTGTTCGGACACCTCCAAGCATCCACGCTTAACCTCCATATCAGCGGGTACATGGTCTTTTAAAGTAGGAAAGGAAGCCAACGATATATCTCCCTCCAAGTCCTCAGTACAACAAAATATTTAGGTTTGGGCACAGCCCCATTCTTGAAGAGAAACGGTTCGAATTTCAGTAAGTTCTCTTCTTCAAACATTGTCACTCGCTTTTAATATATTGGCAGTCTGCTTGATATCCAGACTTTCACGATAAGTCTCTGCCGTACATAGAGCCAAAGCCAATGAAAGAGCTGTCTGATAATCAGAGTTATTGCATTCGTGCTGGGTAAACGGTTCTAATAGTTCATGTTCTTTCGCCGCATTGTACCATAATGTGCCTTCCTTATGAGTTTTTGCTACCAACTGATTGGCTGTTAGATGCCCGTACTTCTGCAACACTTCATCCATCATTTCAATTTTAAGTTCAGAGAATTTATCATCACAGAATTCTGCGGTCGGGGTTACGTATATCCCATTTTGTTGTACCTCTGTCTTTATGAAATTTTCAGGATATAAGGTCTGTCAGACAAATCAATGAAAACATCTTTGGTAACAACAAGCTCTGCCTGCCATACTTCGTAAAGTATGGCTAAAAAGGGAGTGTGATAGTTCTAAAATTTGCACATACACGAATGATTTCGATACAAAGAAAGACATTATATTCTGAAAAAACAAAGATAATTTTTTATTCAATAATCCACCTCTCTATGTTCCTCGTCTTATTGCTGAAATTGATTCCAATCTTGAACAACTTCCGTGAATCCGTCTCGAAGGGGCGGGCGTAATGTTTCTCTTCTATCTGGGCGATGGCCTCTTCAGCGGTGCCTTCCAGCTTGAATTCCATCACGTAGATGTAGTCCGTAGTTTTTACCACGAGGTCAATCCGTCCTTCGGACGTATGATATTCTGCCTGGGTATAGAAACCTACCAGTTTGAAGACGATGAAGAGCACGTTCTGGTAGTGCCGTTCCAGCTCGCTTGCCAGTTCGTAGGGAGTATCGGCAAAGAAAGTCTGCAGACGTTTGAGAAAGGCTTCCGGTTGTCCGGAGCGTATCTCACGTACAAATTTCTGTATCTCAAACGGCGCTTCTATCTTCGAGAAACGGGTGTAGAACGGTATCAGGAACTTGATAAACCCTTCTTCTACTTCCCGGTTGGGAAATCCGAGGCGGTATAAGCCAAATTCTTTGTCATATTCTTTGATGGTGAGATAACCGCTCTGGAAGATGACCGGTATGGGCTCTTCGTCGCCGTAGATGCTGTTCAGTACGTCGGCATCGGTTTCTTCGTGTGCCATGCGCTCCAGGTCGTAATGGTTGTTTTTGAGTAGCTCCACCAGATAGGTGGGGGTACCGGTCTCAAACCAGTAGTTGCCGAACTTCTTGTACTTGAAGGTGTTGAGCAGGCTGAAAGGGTTGTAAATTCCTTCTGTGTTTTCTACAAAGTGGTAGCCGTCGTAACATGCTTTCAGTTCTTGGCATGCCTTCTGGTATGTCATGTCTTGCGTTGCGGCCAATTCGTGAATTTCTTCTTCGAAATTGTCATGAATCTCTTTTTCGGTGATTCCGCATAGACTGACGTAGGGATCGCGCATCGTGATGTCGTCCAGGTTGTTCAAGTCGCTGAACACGCTGACCTTTCCAAATTTGGTAACTCCCGTAAGCAGGGCGAACTTGATGCAGCCGTCCATGGTTTTTAATACCCCGTAGAAGGGTTTCAGCGTGTTGCGGAATTCGCGTTGCAGGTCGTGGTTACCGATGGCTTGTAGCAAGGGCTTGTCGTACTCGTCGATGAGGATGGCCACTCGCTCGCCCGTCTGCTTATAAGCGCGTTCAAGGATGCCTTTGAAGCGTAGCGCCAAGGTGGCTTCCGCTATCCCCGTGCCGTAGATTGCTTCCCATTGCGAGATGGCATTGTCCAGAATCTTGTCCAGGCTATCCGGCGTATCATATTTTCCGATGTTAAGGTCTAGGTGCAGCACGGGGCGTTTCACCCAGTTTTTCTCCAGCTTTTCCATTGCTAGTCCTTCGAAAAGCTCCCGCTTGCCTTGGAAGTAGGCTTCCAAGGTAGATATGAGCAGGCTCTTGCCGAAGCGGCGCGGGCGGCTTAGGAAGTAATAGCTGCCGCTGCTCACTAACTGGTAGATAAGTGCCGTCTTGTCTATGTAGACATAGCCGTCCTTGCGTATTTTCTCGAAGTTCTGTACTCCAATCGGATATATTCGTTGCTGCGATTCCATATTATCGTTTTTTGCACGGTTCTATCTGCAAAGAAACAAATTCTCTTCCGTTTTTCCTAATTTTCACACTGTTGTTTCAAAGCCCGGTTGACACCTATGGCACCCTTAATCATAAATATCCGTTACGCGCGCGAGACAAATTATCAATTTCACAAACCTACATGGGTTGTGCGTGTGATAAAAGTTGATCTATTAATAGTGTGGGAAAAAGGGTGCCACAGGTGTCAAGGCCTCGAGTGAGGTTAAGGTTTCAAGACTCCCGTATGGATTCTATAATTCCTCAAATCCCTCTCCAGGCAATCTGCTACCTCTTTCTCAAAGCTCTCCTTTTCTTGTTCGGTTTTAGGGAACGACCGCCAGAAATGCGTTACGGCATGTATCTGGTTGATGTTGTTACTCAGCCCTTTTTTAAAAGGTTGTAGGTTCTGGTACTCATCATCGTTGCTTGGGCGATGGTCTCGTTGGTCAGATGTCTGCCGTTAACGAGCTGTTCTTTCTGGCATTTGCTCAGAAAGGCTCCGAATGCCGGTGTCACCGGCTCTTTCTTTGTCATGTTGACTCTTTTAATTGTTAAACAATAATAAAAACAAGTGAAATCATTTCCATGTAGTGGAAACGACCGGGCTTGTGTATCTGGGCACTTATGCGTTCCTTCGCGTCGTAATTTTAAACATAAACAAAAATCAGTAAATTATGGAACACCGCAATATCAGCCTTTTCAGAGGCTATTCGGACACAGAATCTGTAGAAACTTCTCTTGAAGAAGTAGTCAACATCATTAAATGCGACGCTGCCCTGCGAGACCGCACTGAGAAACATCGCTACTACTTGCAGCAAGACCTGCGTAGGGATGCCGACCGCGAGAAGTCCGGCTGTTCCTGCTTCGCCGTTGCCGTCTGCTTTGAAGGTGGGAAGACTCGCGAACATATCTGTGCCTGGACCGGCTATACCTTGGTCGACCTGGACCACATCGCTCCCGAGCGGATGGCTGCCACGTTGACATTGATTTGTGCCGACAAGCATACATTGATGGCCTATACCACCATCAGTGGGCATGGCATCCGCATCATCTGTCGCATCGATGACCTGAACAGAGTGGAAAAGGGAAAAGCCTTCCGGCAATACGCCAAGTATTTCAATCAAGTCAACGACTACTATTCCTGTCTGGTGGGCTTCGAAAGTGACGGGCAGTGCAAGAATGCTACCCGTATCAGCGGACTGGCTTCCGATCCTCATGTATATTACAATCCCAGTGCCGCAGCCTTTGTTCTCCAAAATAGTCCGATTGCTCCCCAACCGCAGGATAGCGCTTCCGAAGTTGTGCCGGCAAAGCGTAACAAACGTTTGGAGAAGGCAGTGAAAGCTGCCGAACGCCTGCTGGAAGAGGAGGGAGTGAGTTATTGTGAACATCATCATAATGAGTACGTGATGCGCATGGGTTATTTGCTCAACCAGTACGGAGTGGCCCGGAAGACAGCCGCCGCTTGGGCAGCGGAGCACTTTCCCGACTATGACGGGGATGTGACAGCCGTCATCGGCTCCTGCTACGCGAATACCGGGGAGCATGGTATCCGCTCCCTTGTCCGCAGGGGAGAGGACGATGAAAAGTTTGCCACGGTGGCAGATATCGAGCAGTTCCTTTCCGAACAGGCGAAGTTCCGCAAAAATACGGTGAGCGGCAAGTTCGAAGTCCTGATGACCGACTGCGGAGAGGAGTATGCGGAGCTGACCGACCGCTACGTCAACACGTTGTGGAGCCGCATGAACAAGGCAGGGATGCTTGCCCGCATTGCGGACATACGTTCCGTGCTCGATTCGGAGTACACGCCGCTTTTCAATCCCTTTGTAGCCTATCTGGAGGGGCTGCCTGCTTGGGACGGTACTACTGACCCTATTGCCCGTCTGGCTGCCGGCGTACATGTGAAGGACGACCAGAAGCTTTTCGGCATCTATTTCAAGAAGTGGCTGGTGGCCACCATTGCTTCGCTGCTCGATACCAAGGTGGTGAATCATGAGATTCTGGTCTTCATCGGTAAGCAGGGCATCTACAAGACTACCTGGATGCAGCGTCTGCTTCCTGTCGAACTTCAGCGTTATTTTTATGTGAAAAGCAACAGCCGGCGCGTCAGCAAGGACGACCTTTTTACGCTGACCGAGTTTGCACTGGTATGCCTTGAAGAGCTGGAGGAGATGACCTCTGCCCAGGTCAGCCAGTTGAAGGCCATCACCGGCATGACAGACGTGAACGAGCGTGCCGCCTACGGGCACTTCAAGGAGAGCCGTCCGCATATAGCCAGCTTCTGCGGCACGAGCAACAACGTCACCTTCCTCAACGACCTCAGTGGCAACCGCCGTTGGCTTCCCTTCGAGGTGGATTCCATAGACAGTCCTTTCGATTATCCCATAGACTATGCCGGAGTGTATGCGCAAGGCTATGCCCTCTGGAAGAGCGGCTTCCACTACTGGTTTGAGCAGGAGGAGATTGATGCCGTGAATCTTCATAACCGTTATTTTGAGGTGCCCTGCCTGGAGCGTGAGCTCGTTCAGGTGTACTATCGCCGCCCCATGCCGGGCGAGGAGTGCATGTTCTTGACCAATGCCCAGATACTGGGACATATCAACATAGGTATCCGGCAACCCTTGAGTCCCACGCGCCTCGGTCTGGTGATGAAGCAGGAGGGCTATGAGGCTGTCCGTTCCGGTGGCCGCCGTGGTTATCGGGTGGTCGAGCTGAAAGGGGATGAAATCTACCGCAACCAATGCGCCATGGCGCGCTATGTGGGGGATTGATTCTTTCACGGTTTTCCTAAATACCTGAATATAAGTTCCACCTGCAGGGAGGTGAATATTTTCTGGGAGCCTTTGTAGCCGGTATGCCGCAGGGCTTCGTCCAGTTCCAAATTCAGCTTCATCCATTTGGACAAGCGGTTGAGTGCGGATGCCGGTGAAATGGTGGGGGCGTATGCCTCTGCCAGTTCACGTTTGTAATAGGGACGGACGGGCCACTCTTTGCCGGGGATATTTTCGTAGTCTTCAACGTACTTCATAAACAATACTTTAACAGGTTAATACACTGTAAATGTACGGAATTTTTTCTGTATACCCATTGCCGGAACCCGGTATAATCTTACCTAATCTCACATTTTCCCACATCCCTTCATATCACTTCACCGCATCTCTTATTCTGCCCGGAGGTACGTCGTATCTTTGTTCTGTCAGACGATGAGGGGTGAAGATTAGTAATCGTGACGCGCGAAGATTAGTAATCGTAAGCCCCTGGGATTAGTATCGTCTCCCTATCTTTTAATTTTTAACTTATAATTTTTAATTTATGATTAACTACAGTATCGTGATGCGTGGCAATCCTACCGATAAGACGGTTGCCAAAAAAGCGTACGCAAGTGCGCAATATTCGGAAGTGATGGACATCAACCGCTTTGCCGAGCATATAGCCAGTCATGGCTGCGTGTACAAGCGTTCGGATATCGTTGCTATCCTCACCATGTCCGTGGATTGCATGCGGGAGCAGTTGCTGGCCGGACAAAAAATCCAGTTGGGCGACCTGGGGAGTTTCTACATCAGCATCAACAGTATCGGCGCGGCTTCTGCCAAGGAGTTCAATCCTGCCATCCATATCCGTAGGCTGAATGTGAACTGGACCTGCGGCCAGCGTTTTGGAGAGCTGCTGGAGGAGGCGGAATTCAATCTGGTGGCAACCCGAAGTGCAGCCCGTGCCGTGGTGAAAGCGCTGAAGGCCGGAAAGACTACCGTGGACCTGACCGGAGCCACTGGCGGGGGTGAAGATGCCGGTGGAGGCAGCAACCCGGGAGGCGGTTCGGACGGAGACCAGGGGGAAAATCCGTTAGGATGAAACGAAAAGACAAAAGAGAGAAAATAAATATGTTCTTCTGTCTAAAAAATGCAGCTAACCATAGTATTTAATTCCTTAATTGCAAATTGTTATGAGTGAGAAAACAAAATCAAAATCTGTATGGGGCATTGTCCTCAAAGTGATTATTACCGTGGCCACTACCTTGGCCGGAGTGTTTGGCCTGACTTCCTGTATCAACCGTTAGCCGGATGAAAGCAGGCAGTTTCTATCAGAACTATCGGGAGGTAACCCTCCTGGTAGTTCATTGCAGCGCTACGCGCTGTGACCGTCACTTCTCGGTGGAGGCGCTTCGCCGCAGTCATCTGGCACGGGGCTTTGCCGATATCGGTTATCATTTCTACATCACCCGTGACGGCGAGGTGCATATCTGCCGTCCGGTTCATCAGATTGGAGCCCATGCCACCGGCTGGAACGACAAGAGCATCGGCATCTGCTATGAGGGCGGGCTCAACGAGAATGGTGTCCCTGCCGATACACGTACCTATGCGCAGAAATGCTCTTTGCTCGACTTGCTCCGGCAGCTGAAGACCGACTATCCCAATGCCCGTATTTCAGGGCATCGGCAACTCAGTTCCTCTATCCATAAGGCTTGTCCTTGTTTTGACGCCAAAAGCGAATACGAGACAATTAAAAATTAATTCTCTCCACGTATCCTATCGGCATGTCCACATGTGCGCAGCCCAGCATATCCAGCCGGACTGCCACTTTGCTTTTTCCCCCTATCATGACCAGTTCTCCCTCCAATCCGGCAAGGGGGCCTTTTATTACTTTCACGGCATCACCTGCTGCCAGAGGTGTACTGCAAATCTCTACAGCCTCCGGGCTATAATCCAGCATAAAGCGGAAACGTTCCATCTGTTCCTCGGGAATGACGGCGGGACGGCTTTCACCGCGCAATACCATGTATCGACTGATAGCTTGTAAGGTAAGCGGCAGGGGGCGTTCCTGCGGAGTGACATGCACGAAAATCATCATCGGGATGACCAGGCGGTCCACTTTCTTGCGCCGGTCGCTCCATTGGCGTATTTCGCTTTGTATGGGTAGGTAGCATTCCACTCCCATAGCTTTCAGCCGTTCGGCAGTCTTCTTTTCCAGACAAAACTGCACGTATGCCACCAGCCATTGGCGACGAGGAATAATATGAGGGGTGATATCAGTATGGTTCATGTAAAATCCTTTAAAGGTGTATTTCTATGGTTCATAAATAGTTGAGGTTCGGGCGCGCTACGCGGTCGCCTGTCACATTGGAGGGGCGGGGTTAATTAAAAATTAGAAATTAAAAATTAGACACTCGATTATTTACTCTCAACTCTTAATAGCTAGTCGCTAACTCAACTGTATCCGTATTTCTTACCGTAGCCGTAATACTTTCCGTATTTACCATAGCCGTAGTAATAACCGTATTTTTTCTTCTTCATATCGATTCCGTTGACTACTGTGCATAAGTTGGGGAGGCGATGATGCTCCTGAAGCTCGTTGATGAGCTGGTAATCAGTCTTATGCGTATAATCTGCACGACAGACGTAGATGCTGGCGTCCGCTACGCGCGAAAGGATGAGCGTGTCGGTCACCATGCCGATAGGGGCTGTATCCAGTACGATATAGTCATATTCTTTGCGTAATGTACTGATGGTGTCTTCCAGTGACTGGCGTGCCAGTAGTTCCGTAGGATTGGGTGGGATGGGACCGCCCAATAGCAAGTCAAGGTTGGAAGTTATGCCGGAAGGCTGTATCAGCGCATGCAAGTCCGTAGATTGAGGAGCAGCAAGATATTGCGTGATTCCCTTTTCTTTGTGTGAAAGATGGAATATCTTGTTCAATCCCGGTTTGCGTATATCCAATCCTACCAGAATGACCTTTTTGCCGAGCAGTGCCAAGCTGACGGCAAGATTGGAAGCCATGAATGTCTTACCTTCACCGCTTATGGTGGAGGTGACGAGGATTACTTTCTTGTCCGGGTCACCCATGATGAAGAGCAGGTTGGTGCGCAGGCTACGGAAAGTTTCTGCCATGATATTATTGTCGTTTTCGCGGACGGCGATAGTCGGTGTTCCATTTTTACCAGCATCGGTAAGAGGTATGTCACCAATAATGGGGACGGTTGTAAGCTTTTCCACGTCGGTGTGCCCTTCGATACGAAAACGGAGTAGGTTGAGGAGGTAGATGATGCTTATGGGGATGCCTATACCGATGACAAGAGCAATTATGTAAATTAGTTTGCCTTTAGGAGAGACGATACCGCCAGGGATGGGCTCTTCGATAATCCGTCCATTATTGGCGGTGGCGGCCAGTGTAATGGCATTTTCCTCACGTTTCTGCAACAACATGATGTAAAGGGTGGCTTTGATTTCCTGCTGGCGGGAAATGGTCATAAATTCTTGCTCTTGCTTGGGGGCATTGCTGATGCGGCTTTCGTATTTGCGCGATTGCCGGTCGATATTGTTCCGTGTGATTTGCAGTCCTTTCAGTACACTGTTCACCGTAGTTTTCACATTGTGGCGCATGGCTTCGATACCCGTATTTAGATTGATAATGGCGGGGTTACTTTCTGATGAAGTGCGGAGCAGACGCTTACGCTCTACGACGAGATTATTGTATTTCTCAATGGCAGATGCCAGGTTGACATCGCTCAAGCCTACATTGGCAGGGATGACTTCGTCATTATTGTCGGGGTTATTGATATAGTCGCGTAGATAAGTCACTAAATTGATTTGAGTGGCGTTTTCGGCATATTGCTGTTCGTATTTGGAGCTTTCCTGCAGGGCAAGCTGTGCATCGCTGCTGAGGTCGGTCAGACCGGCACGTTGTTTGAATGCCGCCAACTCATTTTCAGTCGTACCCAGCTCGTTGTTGATAATGCCTATACGCTCTTCAATGAAGTCAGCGCTTTTCTGTGCTACTTCATTCTTTTCGGTGTTGGTGTCTATATTATAGACTGCTATCAAATCATTGATGAAGTCAATGGCCCGCTGTACATTCGTATTCTTTAGGCTGACAGCTGCAATAGTACTAGTTTTAGAAGTAGGCTCTATGGTGAGGGCAGAACTGTAGCCAATGGCTACGGCAGTAGGTTTGCTGATGGTGACTTTTAACTTGATGGGTTCGGTCGGGATTGACAAAGAGTCTCTGCCCGAGATGGTGATTACACCGATGGGAAGCGGCAGAATAGCGGGGAGTTTGTCAAAAGACTTTTGTGCTTTCTGCTTCTCGTTGTCTTGTGTGTAACTGACTTCGGCAGACAGTTTGCCGAGTGTATCGTAAGTCAGGTCCAATAGAATGTTTTCATCCAGTTTATCTGCCTCCTCGGCAGTCATGAAGACGTCAAAGGGAGTATCTTTATAAAGTGGAATATCGTAACCGAATGGCTGTTTTTGTGCTATGTTTATATAAAGATTCAGGTGTGATACGACTTTCTTGATGAGCGTGCGTGATTTTAGGATTTCCACTTCATTGTCAAAATTGCTGGTCATGGAAAACATACCGAAATCCTGCATAGCGGCTAAAGCATTGTTAGCGCTCTTCTTATTGTCATCTTCTTTAATAAGTACAGAAGAGGCTACTTCGTATACAGGAGCCTGATAGCGTAGATAAATGAAGGCGAGAGCCATGCATATCAGTATACTTGCAATAAACCAGGGCCAGTGGATGACATATTTAAAAAAGAGGGCTTGAAAATCTGTCTTTTCCTCTTTCTCATCAAAAAGGTCATCGTATAAATCTTCTTTCATCGATATGTAGGGATTAATGATTAGCGTTTAACTTTTAACTTTTAATTATCTTGCTATCGTCACAATCAAGCTTGCCAGCGAAACGAGTGTACCTACTACGGAGAACCAGATGGTGGTGCTGTTGCTGATACTGGCATTTTTAGCTTTGGTCTTGTTTGGAGTGACATAAAGAATGTCATTTTGTTGCAGATAATAATAAGGAGAATGAAGGATATTTTGCTCATTTAGATTCAAGCTTATGATATTCCGCTGTCCGTTATTGTCTTCGCGGATAAGCTTGACGTTACTGCGTATACCGTAGACCGTCATGTCTCCTGCCATGGCGAGTGCCTCAAAGAGATTTACTTTCTCGTTGTTGATGGTAAATGTACCGGGACGGTTCACTTCTCCGATAACTGATATTTTGTAGTTGGACATGCGTACGGTGACGATGGGAGTCTCTTTGAGGTAAGGGCGAAGTTGCTCACGAACCAGTTTTTCCGCTGCGGTTTTAGTCAATCCGCCTATCTTTAATTTACCTATGACGGGAAAGTCTATCTCACCTTCATTATTGACCAGGTATTGCTGTAGGGTGGGCTGTGATGTGACATAGGTACTATTGGCTTGAGCCACATTGATAGAGGTCTGCATGGTTAGGTTGAACGGTGCCGCTGCTTGCGGGTCGCTAGTGTTGACCGTGATGCTCAACAGGTCTTTCGGCTGAATGCGTGCATCATAGAGGGTATCCTGCTGGTTTACTTCATTAATGACAATTTCCTTATAACCCTTATCTGTAAGTGATTCGTAGCTTTGCAAATAAGGTACTCTTTTATAGGATTGGCAACTTGCCAATGTAAATGCCACCATTAGGATAGTTATGCTTTTCTTGTTTTTCATCACTATGTCTTTTTTATTTTAATTCTCATTTTTTTATTTTAATAGGCTTCCTTCTCGCCCCGGACGGCATTTCTGACTGTCTTGTATATGATGTACAAATCCAATAGGAAAGTCCAGTGTTCCAGGTACCAGACATCACGCTGTACACGTCCCTCCATCTGCCAGAGTTCTTTGGTTTCACCACGGTAGCCGGTGACTTGGGCCCAACCGGTGATGCCGGGCTTTACCAGATGTCTGACCATATATTTGTCGATAAGGTGTGAATATTCTTCAGTGTGTTTCAGCATATGGGGGCGTGGCCCTACAACGGACATTTGTCCCAATAATACATTGATGAATTGGGGAAGTTCGTCAATACTGGTTTTACGGATGAAATCTCCGATTTTTGTTTTGCGCGGGTCATTGGCTGTGGCTTGTAGTTTGTCACTATCTATGTTGACACGCATTGAGCGAAATTTGTAACACCAGAATTCTTTTCCGTTTTCTCCGCTTCGTTTTTGTTTGAAGAAGATGGGGCCGGAAGAAGATAGCTTGATGGTTGTACCTATGATGATATAGACAAAGGGAAATACGGTACAAAGGAAAGAGAGGGAGAAAAAGAGGTCGAAGGCTCTTTTCAGCAGACGATTTTCCATTTGTGTCAAAGGTTCCTCACGGATAGTTAGTACGGGAATATTGCCGAACAGCTCGAAGTGCATGCGGCGATGCAGGTAATTGCGGATATTAGGCACACTGTAGAAGCGAATCAAGTGATTCTCGCAATAGTTGATGATAGGAACTATCTCATGACTGCGTGCAGAGGGTAGACAGCAATAGACTTGCTCTATATGATGTTGCTGTAAATAAGTGACGACTTCTTTAGGTTGACCTAAATAGGGGATACTTTCAGGAAAATCATTGGAGGGTAAATCGCAGAAATAGCCGCTAATGCGGAAACCGGTAGTAGGATCTCCTGCCATTTCTTGATAAAGTTCGGCCATATTCTTGTTGCTACCAACCAGAACGACAGTACGTGAATTACCTCCATATTCCCTATATCTTTTGAGAAGATACCGAAACATAAGTCTATAAACAGCAAGACAGATAAAAAATATACCATAAAAACAAGCGAAAAAGCGGAGTGAACTGGTGCCGATTTCCGCTAGAGTAGCCAGACTTATAAATAAGGCTGCGTGGAAAATCGTGTTGCGGAAAGCTCGACGTACAATTCGTTCTGGTCGTACAATGCGTTCATGCAGTATGACTCCGTTAGAATAATTGCAAAGTAGATAGACGAGATTTAATAATACCAATAACTGTGGCAATGAATGTGTAAATTCATTGCCCAGTGTTTGGTAGTCAAAAATGTGATATAGCGAGATGAAAATGATGTTCAGTAAGCATAAGTCGCCAAAGATAATGACGAACTTAATCACTTTATTGAAATGGAGAACTTGTTTCATAATTCACACTAATTCAATAGCTTTTTGCTCTCTCAATGGTATGGAAAGAGAAAAACCTGTTCATTTCTGTTTGTTTAATAATTCTCTTACTTACAAGGTAATGGATACCAATACTCTCTTACTTACAAGGTAAGAGGTCGTGTTTTATTTAGAAGATAATCTTATAAATCAGCCATTAAAAGGTGTTTTACATTAAAAGACTATATATGTAATTAAAATGTAAAACGATATTTTATCTCATAATTAAATTTAATTTTTGAATTAAAAATAGATGTGTTTATGTAAATATATAAGACTGAAATACAAGTGGCTGCAATGTGTCTTATATCTATATATGAGATAAATATGAATTAAAAAATAAATCTATTTTTTACGATTGTAGTAATCTTTTTCATATCTTTGCAGCCACAAAATATATTCTCTTACCTTGTAAGTAAGAGAATAAAATTGACGAATAAAAGTACTCCTATACAAATAGGAATACTTTTACAAATTCTTGCTTTTAGGGCTTTTTCTTTTTGTTTGGATGAATTGTCGCAATCACTTTTTTATTTGCTTTACTCATCGCATTGTTGTCAAAAGAAGCGAGGTAAACATGAGTTACCTTTTCAGAAGTATGTCCTAAGCTTTCACTAATCACAGAAATGGCCACTCCTTCGTCTTTGGCAGTGGTGGCCCAGCTATGGCGGGCTACATAAGATGTTAATGGAATGCTTAACCGTAACATCTTCGAAAGTGTGTGTAAATGTTGGTTGTAGAGCCGTAAAGCACTTTTGTATTGTCTGTAACCATCTTCCCCGGTCAGTGATAATATCAGTAGCAAATAGGGGGAAGAGGCGGCTTCGTTTTTATACCTATTTATAATCTGTGCGGCATACGACTCTATATGTACGGACAATTGCTGACGGGTCTTATGGCGGTAATAATAAATGGTATTGTGCTTGACATCCGTTTTGCGGAGATGTACAAGGTCTACGAACGGAATGCCTCGTAAGTAAAAACTTAACAGAAACATGTCGCGGCTGAAACGCAAGGCGGGTTTCTTCTCCAAATCAAGATTTACCAAGCGCCGGATTAGTAAAGGAGAGATGGCCCGTTTGGCGGTAGGCTCATAGCCAGTGAATACATAGGCGAACAAATCGTCTATACTGTGTGTGAATGGAATGCCTTGTTCGGCAGCTTGGTGAGAGATGGAACGGAGCATACGCATATAGGTGGATATGGTATTATGGCGCCGCCCTTCGCCGAGCAGCCGGTCTTCGTATTGCTTGATGAGGCTGGGGGTGAGATCTGCAAAAGTGATGGAACGGTGGCCGATGAAGCGGAAAAAGCTGTTCACTGTACTGGTATATATACCGGATGTACTGTATCGTCCGGCTTGTTTTGTCCGCTGTATCAGGGAAGCGGAAAAATTATGTATAGTATTCATAATCTGAATTTTAATATTTTAAATACATATAAAACAACCTTGAGCATGAAATGATTGTATGGCAATCAATGCACGCTTAGGGGAGAAATGGTAAAATTTCTATATAAATTCAGATATGTATTCTCCGGGCAGACAGGAGGAGGGTTACAGTATGCCCGAACGTACCCGACTCAGTGTTTCGGGGGTCATCAGCAGATAGGACGCAATGTGCGACAAAGGAGCCCGCTTGATGACTTCGGGCTGATGTTCCATGAGCTGGTTATAGCGCTCGCGTGCAGTCTCAAACCGCCAGGAGTCAGCCTTTATCTGTGAAACAATCAGGGAATATTCCAGAATCTTCCGATAGAACATGTTTATTTCCCATGAGATTTCGGTAAGTGTCAGCAGCTTGTTGTATGGCAGCAGGTATACGACACTCGGTTCGAGTGCCTCAATCATGAGGTGGGTGGGTTCCTGCTTCAAGGTACTTTCTATGCAGATGATGATGCAGCCTTCATAGGAAAAGTGTTCGGTGACGTCTTTACCGTTTTTATAATAGAATTGGCGCAACATGCCTTTTCCTACAAATACGATATTATGGCTTATCTGCCCTTCATTGAGTAATAATGCGCCCTTTTCTACTTCCTTGCGAATGAGGATTTCCTCTATCAACCTTCTTCCCTCGGGAGCCATGCCTGGATAGCGGGAGTTGATAGCGGCATCTACGGTTTCTTTCAATAGTGCATCCATAAAGCCATAATTTGTTTGTTCGAGGGGCAAAGATAAGGTTTTTACGAGAAAAAATCAGCTCCGTATGAAACTTTTGTTTACCCATTTCATGCCATACCAGCGGCGGACGAAAATGAAGCCGCGGATATTCTCGTCCAACAGGAAGGCTACCCACATGCCGCAGATACCCCAGCCGAAGGGGAAGCCGAAAAGGTATCCCACACCTACAGCTACACTCCACTGCACCACCAACCCTACGTAGAAGGGGTAGTTGACATCTCCTGCCGCACGAAGGGCGTTGGTGGCGAAGATGTTGATGGGGCGGCCTATTTCGAGGAGTACATCTATGATAAGGATGGTGGCACCCATACGTATGATGTCGGGGTTGGACGTGAGCCAGCCAAAGATGGCATGCCCCGAAAGGGCGAGGATGCAGGACAGCATGACGGTAATCATGACGGATTTCTTCATGACGTATTTTCCCATAAGGAAGGCTGCGTGAGGTTTCTTCTCGCCTATCAGATGCCCGATACAGATGGCGCCGCCTTGTGCCATGGAGATGCTGAACAGATAAGCGAACATGATGATGTTGACACAATAGGTACGGGTGGCGAGCGCTTCCACTCCCAGCATGTTGATGAAGTAGGTGATGACGACTTGCGACGAGCTGTACGACAATTGTTCGCCGGCAGAGGGCAGGCCTACCTTCATCAGGTTCTTTAGTTCTATCCACGGAAAAGGGCGGAAGTATGCCGGTGGGAAACGGTGGATGTGCTTGCGGAACAGTATGACGAACAGTATAATCATGGAGACACCCCGGCTGAAGGCTGTGGAGATGGCGGCGCCTTCCACGCCCAGTTCCGGAAAGCCGAAGCGGCCGAAGATGAGGGAGTAGTTGCCGATGATATTGAGGATATTGACTACGACGGTGACCATCATCGGGTAGATGGCCTTGTTGGCACTGCGCAGGGAGGCGGAGAGGGTGAGGGATAGTGCCTGGAAGAAGGCGAAAGCGCCTACGATACGCATATAGTCCATGCCGTCCTGCATCAGTTCAGCGGTGAGCCCCATCAGCCGGAGGATGGGATGGGCGCAGGAGAACAGTACCAGGCTGACCGTGATACCTACCGCCAGGTTGACGAGGATGGATACGCCGACTACTTGCACTACTTTCTTGTGTAGTTTCGCACCGAGATACTGGGAACACAGAACGGACGTTCCGAGGTTGATGACTTCGAAAACGAGGAAAGTGAGCATGATAATTTGGTTGACTACCCCTACGGCGGCAACACTGTTGTCCGAGTGGCGGCTCAGCATGATGGTGTCCACCGCACCGAGCATCATGATGAGAAGTGTCTCTATAAAAATGGGGGCGGCCAGCTTGGCAAGCCGCTTTTTTAGGCTTTCTTGTTGTATCATTGTCCGTGTATGTGCACTATACTTTAAAAATCGCGCAAAGATAAGGAAAGGTTGAAAAGGACGGTTTGATATGTATCAAATTTTTTTTCTTGTTTTAGGGTTTGAGTGTTAACGTGTTATCTCAAATTGTATGAAAACGGTGAAAAAAATATGTAGGAAAGATTTGCACAGTCCAAAAGTTTGCCCTACATTTGCACCGCATTTGAAAAGAATGCTGGTTATAAAAAAGGAAGTTTGGGTGAGTGGCTGAAACCACCAGTTTGCTAAACTGACGTACGGGTAACCGTACCGGGGGTTCGAATCCCCCAGCTTCCGCCAGATGCACTCTTAGCTCAGTTGGTAGAGCAACTGACTCTTAATCAGTGGGTCCAGGGTTCGAATCCCTGAGGGTGTACAAGACAAATGCGAGGGTGGGTTCATCTAACGGTTAGGATACATGCCTCTCACGCATGGTATACGAGTTCGATTCTCGTACCCACTACAAAAACAAGAAAGCGGTTGACTGATGAAACGGTTAACCGCTTTTTGTTTTTCATTTTTCTGTTGTAATCCGAAAATAGTTTCTATATTTGCACCCGCTATGGCGAAATGTATATTCTATATCTTGTTAGGGTTGTTCCTCATATCGAAGTTCACTTCCGTTTCTGATGATATGGAGGGATGTAAGACACTCCCTACTGCGGATGTGCATTATTTCTCCGGAGCCCAGCACAGCTTGTCGGGGGCAGATGGCAGACAATGCCAGGAAAAAGGGGAGGACGCGAATTATAATTGCCTGGCAGATGCCGGTTGCATAGGAAATACCTTCTCATTACGGCATGCCTCTTGCTCGAAATTGTTGAGGCTTAATCCGGACTTCATTGCCGCCAAGGTTGCGAGAACCCTGAAAACTCTGCTCCCGGAAGAAAAGACAACTTCTTTCCCCTTTACTTTCCATCCCCATAAGATTTCATATAGATATTATGTATATACGCTGAGGCGTATTCTTATTTAGTACTTTCCCTTCCTCTCTTTCGGGAGCCAGAGAGATTGCCCGTCTCCCCATGCCGAGTTTTTCTCTATTTTTTAAGTACTGATAATCAATATATAATGGATTTTCTATTAGATTTTATTCTCCATATCGATCAGTATATGATTGATATAGTGCAGGAATATCATATGTGGGCGTATGCCATATTGTTTCTGCTGATTGTGGCCATTATTGTGGTTTCCATACTGCCGGCCGTGGTAGAAGTGCTGCGTGCAAGACTGAAACAACGAAAACAAAAATAAATTAATATACTTAGTACATTTATCCATTATGAAGAATTCTTTTTTTAGCCGGTTCACACCGAAAGAACCGAAATTCTTTCCTTTGCTGAAGCAATTGTCTGAGATTTTATTGTCCTCGTCGGCTCTGTTGATAGAAATATTGGGCCATGACTCGCCTGAGAAGAGGGCGGAAGATTATAAACGAATCAAAGATTTGGAGCGCGAGGGCGATAAGCTGACCAATCTGATTCTGGATGAACTGGGCACTACTTTCATTACTCCTTTTGACCGGGAGGATATCCATGACCTGGCTTCGGGCATGGATGATGTGATTGATGGAATAAACAGCTGTGCCAAGCGTATCACTATCTATAATCCGCATCCTATTTCGGACAAGGGGAAAGAGCTGGGACATATGGTTCAACAAGAAGCGGCCCTCATCGGCCAGGCCATGGATGAACTGGAGGCATTCCGCAAGAGTCCGGATAAGCTGCGCGCATATTGCAACCAGCTGCATGACATAGAAAACCGGGCAGATGATATTTATGAATTTTTCATCACCAGGCTTTTTGAAGAAGAGAAGGACTGCATTGAACTCATCAAAATCAAGGAGATTATGTATGAGTTGGAAAAAACGACGGACGCAGCCGAACACGTGGGCAAGATTTTGAGGAGCCTGATTGTGAAATACGCATAAACGAACGGACGCATGGAACTATTAGTGATTATCATTGTACTGGCTCTGATATTCGATTATATCAACGGTTTTCATGATGCGGCCAATTCTATTGCCACCATTGTGTCTACCAAAGTGCTTACACCGTTTCAGGCGGTGATATGGGCGGCTTTCTTCAATTTTGTGGCCTTTTTCATCGCCAAGTGTGTCATCGGCGGTTTCGGCATTGCCAACACCGTATCGAAAACGGTGATGGAGCCTTACATTACTTTGCCTATCATTCTGGCCGGCGTGATTGCGGCTATTGCCTGGAATCTGTTCACTTGGTGGAAGGGAATCCCTTCCTCTTCTTCGCACACGCTTATCGGAGGTTTTGCCGGAGCTGCCATCATGGCACACGGTTTTGAGGCCATCCAGTTGAGTATCATTCTGAAGATTGCGGCATTCATTTTTCTGGCTCCCTTGATTGGTATGGTGGTGGCATTTGGTTTTACGTTGTTGGTCTTGTACATTTGCCGCAGGGCGCATCCCCATACGGCCGAGGTGTGGTTCAAGAAACTGCAGCTGGTGTCTTCGGCTTTGTTCAGCATCGGGCACGGTCTGAATGATTCACAGAAGGTAATGGGTATCATTGCTGCGGCTATGATAGCCGGACATTCGGAAGGACTGGGAATGGGGATAAACAGTATTGATGACCTGCCGGACTGGGTGGCATTCTCTTGTTTTACGGCCATTTCACTCGGTACCATGTCCGGCGGGTGGAAGATTGTGAAGACCATGGGGACTAAGATTACGAAGGTGACGCCACTGGAAGGGGTGATTGCGGAAACTGCCGGTGCGTTTACGCTTTATCTGACGGAGTATCTGAAGATTCCGGTAAGTACGACACACACCATTACGGGAGCTATTATCGGAGTAGGGGCCACGAAGCGGCTTTCGGCTGTGCGTTGGGGAGTTACGAAGAGTCTGATGACCGCTTGGGTGCTGACTATCCCCGTCAGTGCTTTGCTGGCAGCAGGGATTTATTGTATCGTATCCCTTTTTTAGAAGTGCTGCCGCATAAAAAATAGACGGGTTCGTTTTATTTTGCATGAGGTTTGCACTATCTTTGCAGCCTGAAACTGTAAAATAGAATGCACATTGGACTGGCTATATAGTTTATTCGTCGAGCACTCCGCCTTGCAGGCGGTTGTGGTACTCTCACTGATTTCCGCTATCGGATTGGGATTGGGGAAGATACATGTTTGCGGCATTTCATTGGGAGTGACGTTTGTATTCTTTGCCGGCATCATTGCCGGGCATTTCGGGTTGTCCATAGACCCGCAGATGCTGAATTATGCGGAAAGCTTCGGGCTGGTGATATTTGTGTATGCTTTGGGTTTGCAGGTGGGACCGGGCTTTTTCAGCTCTTTCCGTAAAGGAGGGGTACAACTGAATATGCTCGCCACGGGTGTAGTGCTTATCGGCACCCTGCTGACTGTACTGGGCAGCTATGGGTTGGGAGTATCCCTGCCGGATATGGTGGGCATACTTTGCGGTGCCACGACAAACACACCGGCACTCGGTGCGGCACAGCAGACATTGAAACAGATGGGATTGGAGTCCAGTACCCCTGCTTTGGGGTGTGCGGTGGCATATCCGCTGGGGGTGGTAGGGGTCATTCTGGCCGTACTGTTCATCCGTAAGACGCTGGCGCATAAGGAAGACCTGGAATTGAAAGAGAAGGATGACGTGAACAAGCCTTACATTGTTGCGTTCCAGGTGCACAATCCTGCCATCTTCAACAAGAGTATCAAGGAAATAGGCGGGCTGAACAGCTATCCGAAGTTCGTGATTTCCCGCTTGTGGCGGGATGGGAATGTGAGTATTCCTACCTCGGAAAAGATTATAAAGGAAGGTGACCGCCTGCTGGTGATTACCTCGGAGAAAAATACGCCGGCTCTGACCGTGCTTTTCGGCGAGCAGGAGCATACTGATTGGAACAAGGAAGATATAGACTGGAATGCCATAGACAGCCAGTTGATTTCGCAACGTATCGTGGTGACGCGCCCGGAGTTGAACGGCAAGAAGCTGGGTTCTCTCCATCTGCGTAATCATTACGGTATCAATATCAGCCGGGTTTATCGTAGCGGCGTGCAGCTGCTGGCCACAGCGGAACTGACCTTGCAATTGGGTGACCGCCTGACCGTAGTGGGCGAAGCCGCTGCTATACAAAATGTGGAGAAGGTGCTGGGCAATGCTGTGAAAAGCCTGAAGGAACCGAACTTGGTGGCGGTATTTATCGGCATTGTCATCGGTCTGGCTTTGGGAGCAATTCCTATTTCCATTCCCGGCATCAGCGCTCCCGTGCGGCTCGGATTGGCAGGAGGCCCTATCATCGTAGGTATTCTTATCGGGACATTCGGTCCGAGGATGCACATGGTGACTTATACTACGCGCAGTGCGAACCTGATGCTCCGTGCATTGGGATTGTCTCTTTACCTGGCTTGCCTGGGACTGGATGCAGGTGCCCATTTCTTCGATACGGTATTCCGGCCGGAAGGGCTGTTATGGATTGCTACGGGTTTTGCGTTGACTGTGGTTCCGGTATTGATTATGGGTATCGTTACCTTCAAGTGGCTGAAGATAGATTTCGGAACAATGGCGGGTATGCTGTGCGGAAGCATGGCAAACCCCATGGCGCTGAACTACGCCAACGACACCATTCCGGGAGACAATCCGTCTGTAGCTTATGCTACGGTTTATCCGCTGTGCATGTTTCTACGGGTAATTATAGCCCAAGTGCTGCTCATGTTCTTCATTAATGGATAATGAAGAATGAGGGATATTATCAACTGTCAATTATCAACTATCAATTAAATAACTATGGGAAATATAACTCCGGAAAGTATTGTCAATGACTTGCGTTATTTGCAATTATTATCACGCAGTTTTCCTACCATTGCTGATGCCAGTACAGAAATCATCAATCTGGAGGCCATTCTGAATCTGCCGAAAGGTACAGAGCATTTTCTGACGGATATTCATGGCGAGTATGAGGCTTTTCAGCATGTGCTGAAGAATGCATCGGGGGCAGTGAAACGTAAGGTGAACGAAATATTCGGGCATACACTGCGCGAAAGTGAGAAGAAGGAAATCTGTACGTTAATTTATTATCCGGAAGAGAAGCTGCAACTTATCAAGGAGCAGGAAACGGACCTGGATGACTGGTATTTGATAACACTGAACCAGTTGGTAAAAGTATGCCAGAACGTTTCGTCCAAATATACCCGTTCGAAAGTACGCAAGGCACTTCCGGCAGAGTTCTCGTATATCATTCAAGAGCTGTTGCACGAATCGAGCATCGAACCTAACAAGCATGCCTATATCAATGTCATAATCAGTACCATTATCTCTACGAAGCGTGCGGATGATTTTATTGTGGCGATGTGCAACCTTATCCAGCGCTTGACCATCGACTCGCTGCATATCGTGGGCGATATATACGACCGCGGACCGGGTGCGCATATTATCATGGATACTCTCTGTGATTATCATAATTTCGACATCCAATGGGGTAACCACGATATTCTGTGGATGGGTGCCGCATCGGGTAATGATGCTTGTATAGCCAACGTAATCCGTATGTCGATGCGCTATGCCAATTTAGCAACGCTGGAGGATGGTTATGGCATCAATCTGTTGCCGCTTGCAACGTTTGCCATGGATACCTATGCGGATGACCCTTGCACCATCTTTGCACCGAAAATGAACTTTGCCGATGCGGAATACAATGAGAAGACCTTGCGGCTGATTACACAGATGCATAAGGCAATTACGGTTATCCAGTTGAAACTGGAAGCGGAAATCATCAGCCGCCGTCCTGAGTTCGGTATGGAGAACCGGAAACTGCTGCATCTGGTGGATTTCGAGCGTGGTGTGTTTGTATACGAAGGCAAGGAATATCCGTTGCGCGATGTGAATTTCCCCACCGTAGACCCGGCGGACCCGTATCGTCTGTCGGACGAAGAGCGCGAACTGATGCACCGGATTCATTCTTCTTTCATGAACAGCGAGAAGATGAAGAAGCACATGCGCTGCTTGTTTACGTATGGCGGCATGTATCTGGTGTGCAACAGTAACCTGCTTTATCATGCTTCCGTGCCTCTGAATGCGGACGGCAGTTTTAAACATGTCCGCATCGGCCAAAAGGAATACTGGGGACGTAAGTTGCTGAAAAAGACCGACCAGCTGATACGTACCGCTTACTTTGACGAGGACGGTTCGGACGAGAAACAGTTTGCACTGGATTATGTCTGGTACATGTGGTGCGGACCGGATGCCCCTTCCTTCGATAAAGACAAGATGGCTACCTTTGAACGCTATTTTGTGGCCGACAAAACATTGCATAAGGAGACGAAAGGGCATTACTATGCTTTGCGCAACGAGGCTGAGGTGTGTGACCGCATTCTTGAAGAGTTCGGCGTGAAGCCGGGGCCACATTCGCATATCATCAACGGACATGTACCGGTAAAGACCATTAAAGGTGAGAAACCCATCAAAGCGGATGGTAAGCTGCTGGTGATTGACGGTGGTTTTTCAAAAGCCTATCAGCCGGAAACGGGAATTGCGGGATATACGCTGGTATATCATTCCCACGGCTTGCAGTTGGTGCAGCATGAGCCGTTCCAGAGCCGTCAGAAAGCCATTGAAGAAGGACAAGACATCAAGTCTACAACCCTGGTTGTCGAATTCAATTCGCAGCGTATGATGGTGAAGGATACGGATAAAGGAAGTGAACTCGTTACGCAGATTCAGGATTTGATGAAACTGCTGGTGGCGTATAGGACGGGGCTGATTAAGGAGAAACAATAATTTATAATTTCAGTATCGTCACCCCGCCCTCTACAATGATGCCTTTGTCATAGGTTTTCCCTTGGGTGTAGTAGCGGCTGCCGCCATAACCGCCGGTGAGGAATATGCCAAAGCGGTCGGTCAGGTGGTATTCCAGATTGACACGTGCCTGGAGGGCATAGAGACGTGCCGGAATGCCGTAGTCCTTGTTCTTGAAGGTTTCTATATGTTGGTATCCCAGATCTCCGCTGATGAACAGCTGTTTGTAGAGCGGTAATTCAAGACCGGCACGGTAGAAGAGGGCAGCGGAAAACTTATCGCCAAAATCCAGATAATGGGTACCGCCACCGAGGATGGTATAGAAGAGCCGGTTCTTGAAACGGGCACCTACATTCAGCTTGGTGGCATTACCACCGAAAAACATCAGTTGAACTTTTGTTTGGGGATTGGCATTGACTAATCCCAATTGGAAACCATCTAATTTTTCTTTGTAGTAGTTGAATAGACCTATTTGAAGCCCTTTGGCACGTATGGCCATATTGGCAGCGCCTATTTGTAATCCTCGGGCTGTACCACCCACCACATTGCCCAGGCCGGAAACCTGAACACCGGTCATATCTCCGGCGGTGATGTTGGTAAGGGCGGACATCTGCATGCCATTCAAGTCTTCACCGATTACACTTAGCAGGCCGGCCCCTGAAAATCCTTTGAAATTTCCACCGGAAATATTGGCGAGTCCGGCAAAGTGTATGCCGGAAGCACCTTCTCCGCTGATATTCAACAGGCCGCCTATGGAGGCGCCACGATTATAGTCCCCACTGATGTTTGCCAGACCGGAAATGATGACGCCTTGCGCATGGTTTCCGGTGATACCTACCAGTCCCGAAACGGATACTCCGATAAGGTTGTTGCCATTGATGTTGGTAATTCCTGCTATCTGCATGCCTCGCATGCTTCCCCCCACCATATTTGACAGACCTGCCATCTGTACACCGTTCACATCCCTGCCGGTTACACTGCCAAGAATATTCATGCCGAGGCCATTCAGACGGTTCATGGAGGAGAACACACCCAGATTGAAGCAGGTGCTTCCTATGGTATCAGTCCGCTGTGTGGAGATGTTTTTCCATAAGGAGATATTGATACCTACCGGGCCATGGTCTGTTCGTGGAGAGCGTTGTTTCCGGAAAGATTTCTCGGAGGATTTCTGAATCGTATCCGGCTGTACGCTGCCCGGATTATGTTCTTGGGCAAGAGCTGTCCCTGCAAAAAGCAGGGACACAAGGAGGAGGGAAAGGTTTCGTTTCATACTTTTTTCTATATTTCGTCCGGCCAGGGAGCTGGTTGGCGGGTGGCACGCAACAGAGGGCGCTGCGCATCCACAGACCGGAGGTAATTACTTAATTTCCGTGACAACTCTTTGACAACTTCAGGCTTCTCTCGGGCCATATCATGTTTTTCACTGATGTCGGCGGGGATGTTGAAAAGTTCCCGTCTACCGTCACCGAAATAATACACCAGCTTCCACTCGCCCGAACGGATGGAGCAAGTGGCTCCGATGCCCGGGCCGGAAGGACCCCAGCTATTGGGATAATGCCAGTAGATATCACGGTCTTTCATTTTACCTTTTCCGGTGAGCAATGGCATGAAACTGATGCCGTCGCGTTGCTGTACGGTTGTATAGTTGTCTACGCCTGCCATCTCAAGGATGGTGGGGAAGAAGTCCTCTATCATCAGGTAATGGTCGCATTGGGTTTGGGGCGCTACGATGCCCGGCCAGCGGACAATCATCGGTTCACGTATGCCTCCTTCGTAGGCGGAACCTTTACCACTATTGAGCGGATAGTTCTGGACATGCAGTTGTCCGGCGCGGGTATGGGCCGCCAAACCGCCATTGTCGGACATGAAGATGAGGATAGTGTTTTCCGTCAGGTTGTTCTTGTCCAGATAATCCATAATGTCTCCCAGACTTTTGTCCATACCCTCAATGAGAGTAGCATAGGCAGCTTCTACCGGAGGAAGGCCTTTGTCCAGGTACTTCTGGTAGAAACGCATGTCAGGTTGTATAGGGGTATGGATGGCATAGTGTGCCATGTACAGAAAGAATGGCTTGTCAGTCTGCTGTGCATCGTCCAGGGCCTTCATGGCCTCTATGGTAAGGGCTTCACTTAGGAAAGTGTCGGTTCCATGATATTTCTCCAGACCGGGTACGGCAGCCAGCGGGCTTTTACCGTCTGTTTTGTTGCCGAAATTCTCCTTGCCATAGTAGCTGGCAGGTGAACCGGCAGCATGTCCGGCTATGTTCACTTCAAACCCCATTTTCAACGGGTCGGCTCCGGGAGTGCCTTCAGCACCGAAGTGGGCTTTTCCGCAATGAATGGTGTGATAGCCATGGTCTTTGAGCACTTCGGCCAGGGAGGTGACTTGTGTGGTCCGTTCCACGCCAGGCTCTTGACAAATGCCGTTAACGTTCCATTCCGGATAAATCATGACCGAGTCGGGTTGTTCATGGGTAGTGTTCTTGCGGAGGGTCCAACTGGTGACTCGATGCCTGGCAGCATTCATTCCCGTAAAAAGGCTGACACGCGTAGGTGAACTGATGCTGCATGCATAGGCCTGCGTAAACATTTTGCCTTGTGTAGCCATCCGTTCCATGTTGGGAGTATGGTACGTATCGTTGTACTTGGTACGCTGTGTCCAAAAGGGGAGGGACGTGTCTTGCCATCCCATGTCATCCACTAGGAACAGAATGATGTTTGGCTGCTCTTTTGGAGCAGGTACGGCATCCCCAGGCGGCATGCCATACGCTTCTCCCGCCATTCCGCATATCGGAAGCATGGCGGATAATAATAATTCGTTTCTCATTTAGATAATAATTTAGAAAGGGTTAGATAGGTTGTAGTTTAATTGTTTTTTTACATTATCCTTTGGCCTCCTGATACAAGAAGCGTTTGATAGATTTCTTCGGCGTTTTTTCAAATTCTTCAGGATAGATTTTCATTTTGAATATCTGGCTGTATGCGGGCAGTTCTGCATTCAGTGCCACACGGTTTTCCTCCATGACGCGTTCGATGTCGTCATTGTTCAGCCCATGGGCAAAGGCATCATCGAAGTCGGGGTAAACCAGACCTACCAGTTTCTCATTCTGCTGCACGATGATGCTTTCGGCTACATACGGCATATTGTTCAGTTTGTCTTCTATCTCTTCCGGGTAGATATTCTGACCGCTCGGACCAAGGAGCATGTTCTTGCTGCGTCCCTTGATGCTTACGTTGCCTTCGGCATCCATCAGGGCAAGGTCTCCGGTGTGCAGCCAGCCGTCTTTGTCGAGTACCTGTACGGTGGCCTCGTCGTTCTTGTAGTAACCCAGCATGACATTGGGACCACGGCAGACAATCTCTCCCGGAATGTTTTCGGGATCGGATGATAGGATTTTCACCTCCATACGCGGTGCGGCCTTTCCGCAAGAACCGGGTTTGAAGCGGGTCCAATCCTCGTAACAGATGATGGGGCCGCATTCCGTCATTCCATAGCCTACCGTATAGGGGAAATCTATCATCTTTAAGAACTGCTCCACTTCCTGGTTGAAGGCAGCTCCTCCTACAATGATTTCTGCAAAGTTTCCGCCAAAGGCTTGAATCATTTGTTCGCGTACGGTCGCCTTTATCTTGTCATTGATGATGGGTACTTTCAGCAACAGCTTCATGGCAGGAGTTTCCAGCTTGGGCAGTACGCTCTTCTTTATAATCTTTTCGATAATGAGCGGAACAGCCACAATCAGGTTAGGCTTCACTTCGGTGAAAGCCTGGAAAATGATTTTGGGGCTGGGCATACGAGTGAGGAAGAATATGTGGCAACCTACGGCGAATTCATACAGAAACTCGAATGCAAGTCCGTACATATGTGCCATTGGCAGCATGGAGACAATCTTGTCACCGGCTTTCAGCGGCAATACTTCGAAAGCAAAAGTGGTGTTTGACCAAAGGCTGCGGTAGGGCAGCATCACTCCTTTGGAGTAACTGGTGGTGCCGGATGTATAGTTGATGACCGCCAGTTCGTCGGGCTGGTCCTTGTGATAACTGACATGCTCCTTGCGGAAGTTCTTGGGGTATTTCTTACCGAACATTTCGTTGAGATGTTCGCGGGCATAGTCCAACTTTTCGCTACGGGAGACAAGAATGTAGAAGTCTGCCATCATCATGATGCCCTCCAGCAGCGGCATGGCACTTTCGTTGAGGTTTTCCCAAACCTGGTCGCCTACGAAAAGCAGTTTGGCTTCGGAATGGTTCACGATGTTGTGTACATTGTCTGCCTTGAACTCGTGAAGGATGGGGACGATTACCGCACCGTAGGTCAATGTTGCGAGGAACGTTACGCCCCAGTGGGAACTGTTGCGGCCACAGACGGCAATCTTATCGCCTTTCTTGATGCCGCTTGCCTCGAAAATGATATGCAGCTTTTCTATTTTGCGGGCTACGTCCTTATATTGTAGGGTTGCTCCCTTATAGTCGGTCAGAGCGTCTAAATCCCAATTTTCCTTTATGCTATTCTCTATATAGGCGATAAAACTTTGTTCCATGATATTAATTGCACATTTGGTTGAAAATTGTGCAAATATAAGGGTTTATATATAGAAAGCAAACTTTTATAGGGAAAATAGTTTTTATGGCGGCTATTTGCTAAAACTCGACAGTTATACCTAAAGTAGGCAGGATAGTGCCGCTTTCCTGCTTGAGGTATTTCATTTTATAGCGCTGTTCGGTAACAGGAGCAGACGGATTTTCGATGATGCCCGTACTCATTATCACATCCGGTTGCTTCAGTTTGTTGCCGGTGATATTCTGTATGTCCAGATAGATTCCTATCATGCAGTGATGGAAGTAGAAGGACTTGTCCACACGCAAGTCTAACTGGGCAAAGTTGGGAAGTCGCCCGGTATTATAGTACGCATAGTCGTAGTAGGGCTGTCCTTTGGCATCCCATGCTTCTACGAGTGATGATTTGTCTTCATCATAGGGAGTGTAGGGGCTGCCGCCTATATAGCTTAGCTTGCCTCCTATGCTCCAGCGCCGGGGCAGGTTGTATGTACCGCTCATGTTGAGTATGAAACGGTTGTCCCAGGCAGATGGAATGAAGTCTCCATCTGGGCGGTTGCGGTATTCGCTGCGGTATAAGGTGAAGGAGGATACGAGATTGAACTTGCCGGATGCCTGCCAGCGGAACATGGTTTCCAGTCCGTAGGCCCTGCCGCTGGCTGTAGGGACGAGTGCTTCGTTGCCGGTGACACCGTAATCGTTTCCTTTGCATGCCAACGGAATGTTGTCTTGAAGGGAAAGTGGCATACGGCTGTAACGCTTGAAGAAACCTTCTGCAGAAACCATGAACCGGTCTTGCAGGTGCCAGTCCACACCGAGGCTGCTTTCAAAGACCTGCATGTACTTCAGGTTTTTGTTGAGATATTGCCCTTCATTGTCTTTATATCCCAAAGCGGTGTAGGGAGGCAATTGGTGGTAGAGGCCGGTACTTCCGCTCAGGGTCCATTGTTCCGAGAGTTTGTAGGATGCAGAGAGGCGTGGGGAGAACTGTTTCCATAGCTGCCGCATCTTTCGGTTGTAAGTGTTGCCATCCATACGGATACCGGCAGAAAGGGCCAGACGCTTGTCGGCGGTGGTATAGTTGGAAGAGAAGAAAGCCCCCCAGCCGAAGATGTTGAGTGAGGTTTCGTAGATGGAAAGCGTACCCGAATGACTGCCGTATAGTCTTTGCCTGCTGTGGTTTGTATAGATGGAGTTGTTCAGTTCTGCTCCTTCTTTTAGGGTCCATGCTCCCAAGCGCGTTTGGTTTTCGAAACGCAGGGTGGTCTTTTGTTCTGTGGAGCGTAGGCGCAGGGTCAGGTTGTCTTCGGAAGAGTCATCGTTGTTGCGGTATTTCAGATTGCGGTTGTTCAGGTAGTTATGGCTCAGTATAAGGGATTGTACGTGCCTTCCATTGTAGTGTCTGTAAGAGGCTCCGAAAGTGAATGTTTCCTGATGGATAGTGGGGAGATAGCTGAGCAGATATTCGGCATCTTCTCCTTTTTCATCGGTATTCAGTTTCATCTTGTCAATGCCTGCAAGACCAAGCAGGGTCAGCTCGCTGTGCTCGTTGAAACGGGTTTTTGTTTTGAATTGTCCGTCAATGAAATTGGGCAGGAAGGGCAGTCCCAAAGCCTTGAACAAAAGTTGCAGGTAGGACTGGCGTGCGGAGAACAGATAAGTGGTGCGCTGCCCCAGATGGCCTGCTCCGCTGAGCGAGACTTCCGATGCGCCGATGGTGGCTTTGAACGCCTGCTTGTCCGGATTTCCGTCCTTGAGGCGGAAGTCGAGGACGGAACTCAAGGCTCCGGAGCGGTTGGCGGGGAAGGCGCCCGTATAAAATGTAATCTCGCGTATCAGGTCGGCATTGACAATACTTACCGGTCCTCCGGATGCACCCTGAGTGGCAAAGTGGTTGATGTTGGGGATTTCGATGCCATCCATATAAAAGCGGTTTTCGGAAGGAGAACCGCCCCGAACAATCAAGTCGTTGCGATAGCCGATGGGAGAGAAAGAGACGCCGGGATAGGAGCGTACGATGCGCGAAACATCCCGGTTGGCTCCGGGACTTTTCTCTATTTCCTGCAAGCCGATGATACGCATGCTGACCGGGCTTTCGATATTTCGCCGGAAGGGGGAAGGCACCACCACTACTGTGTTCAGCAGATTGGCATCCTCTTCCATCTCTATCTCGATGAACGGGGTTGAGGCTGAAACGATATATTCGGGGGTGGAAACAGTCTGGTATCCTATGCAGGATGCCTCAAGGCTATAAATGCCCGGAGGTACCTGCTCTATCTTGAATGTGCCGAGTGAATCGGTGGATACCCCTTTCCCGGGGATGCCGGCAACGAAAACGTTGGCGTAGGCCACGGGTTGTCTGGACTGTCTGTCGATGACTTTGCCGCGAACGGAATAGGTCACGGGAGCTATCATGGCATTCATGGTTGGGCTGATACCTGATAAAAGTATCAGCAATATAAACAATACAGTTCCCACCTTGTACCGTATGGCATTCATGGCTAATCAGACGTCACTAATTACTTTCCCAAGTACCATCGGTACATGCGTTGCACACCTTCCTCGATATCAATCTTATGATGCCATCCCAATGCATGTAACTTACCGGGATCGGTCAGTTTGCGCATGGTGCCGTCGGGTTTGGAAGTGTCGAAGGTCAACCGGCCCTGATAGCCTACGGTGTTGACAATCAGCTCTGCCAACTGGCGGATAGTGATTTCCTTGCCCGTACCGATATTGATGTGACAGTTGCGGATTTCCTTGTCGCCCGGCTTGAAGGTATCTTTGAAGTCGACGTGTTCCATGACGAAGACGCTGGCATCTGCCATCTCCTCGCTCCAGAGGAATTCGCGCAAGGGGGTGCCGGTACCCCATAATCTCACTTCTTCTTCGCTGATGCCGTATTTCCGGAGGATATTCAGAATGTCCTCTTTGCTGCTGTCGCCGTTGATGCCTTCCACCGGACGCAGGTTCATGTCGTGGCGTACGGCATCCCAGTCGCCTTGTTTCAGGCAGTGGGCGAGGTGTATCTTGCGTATCATGGCAGGGAGCACGTGGCTGCGTTCCAGGTCGAAGTTGTCGTTGGGACCGTAAAGGTTGGTGGGCATCACGGCAATGTAGTTCGTACTGTATTGAAGATTGAAGCTTTCGCACATTTTCAGTCCGGCTATTTTGGCGATGGCATAGGGTTCGTTCGTGTATTCCAGCGGAGAAGTGAGGAGTGCGTCTTCTTTCATCGGCTGTTCGGCATCACGGGGATAGATGCAGGTGCTGCCCAGAAAGAGAAGTTTTTTCACTCCGTGGCGGAAGCTTTCGCCGATGACGTTCTGCTGTATCTGCAAGTTCTTGTAGATGAAGTCGGCACGGTAGATACTGTTGGCCATGATGCCACCCACAAAGGCGGCGGCAAGGAATACATATTCGGGCTGTTCCTCGTCGAAGAAGCGGCGTACGGCAACTCCGTCGAGCAGATCGAGTTCTGTGTGGGTCTTGCCGATGAGATTGGTGTATCCTTTCTCCTCAAGATTTTTCCAGATGGCAGAACCTACCAGTCCCCGGTGGCCTGCTACATATATTTTGGCATTTTTGTCTAACATTGTTGTCTGAAAGTTTAATAGTTCATTCAAAGCTCTTTGCTTCTTAAATACAGTTTCTTCACAAATTTCATGTCGTGCTCTGCCATGATGCGTACCAACTCTTCAAAACTGGTCTGCCTCGGATTCCATCCCAGCAGTGTTTTTGCTTTGGTGGGGTCGCCCAGCAATTGTTCCACTTCGGCAGGCCGGAAATATTTGGGGTCGACTTCCACGAGGACTTTTCCGGTCTGTGTGTCGATACCCTTCTCATCCACTCCCTGGCCTTCCCAGCACAGAGTGATGCCTACCTCCCGGAATGCCAGTGTCGCAAATTCGCGTACGGTATGCATTTCTCCGGTGGCAATGACGAAGTCTTCGGGGGTGTCGTGCTGCAGGATGAGCCACATGCACTCGATGTAGTCTTTGGCATATCCCCAGTCGCGCCGGGCATCCAGATTGCCCAGATACAGCTTGTCCTGGAAGCCTTGGGCGATGCGGGCAGCCGCCAGTGTGATTTTTCTTGTCACGAAGGTTTCACCTCGGCGTTCGCTCTCGTGGTTGAAGAGTATGCCGTTTACAGCAAACATGCCATAGCTTTCGCGGTAGTTCTTTGTAATCCAAAAGCCATACTGTTTGGCTACGCCATAGGGGCTGCGGGGATAGAACGGGGTCGTTTCGCTTTGCGGCACTTCCTGCACTTTTCCGAAGAGCTCGGAAGTGGAGGCCTGGTAGATGCGTGTCTTCTTTTCCATACCGAGAATGCGTACGGCTTCGAGCATGCGCAGGGTGCCTACGGCATCGGTTTCGGCGGTATATTCGGGCACGTCGAAGGATACTTTGACATGGCTTTGGGCGGCAAGGTTATATATTTCGTCCGGCTGCACACTCTGGATGATACGGATGAGAGAGCTGGAGTCTGTCATGTCTCCATAGTGCAGATTAATGGTACGTTTCTGTTTCATGTCGCGTACCCACTCATCGAAGTAGAGGTGTTCGATGCGGCCGGTGTTGAAAGAGGAAGAGCGACGCAGGATACCGTGCACTTCATATCCTTTCTGCAGGAGGAATTCGGCAAGGAACGAGCCGTCCTGCCCGGTAATGCCGGAGATAAGGGCTTTCTTCATAATGTATGCTTCTTGTTATTATGTCTTTTCGGACTGCAATATTCGTTATTTTCCACGAGATGGCAAAATATAAACTATTTCTTTCCCATCACTTTGTCGATAATCAGTGCGATTGCCCCGTCGCCCGTCACATTGCAGGCAGTACCGAAGCTGTCCATCGCTATGTATAGTGCAATCATCAGCGCTTGTGCCGACTCGTCGAAGCCCAGCATGGATTGCAGGATGCCCAGTGATGCCATGATGGCGCCTCCCGGTACCCCGGGAGCGGCTACCATAGTGATGCCCAGCATGAAGATAAATCCTGCAAATAGAGGGAAATCATGGGGCATGCCTTGCATTATCATCAGTGCCAGGGCGCATGCCACAATCTTCAATGTGCTGCCCGACAGATGGATGGTGGCGCAAAGTGGGATGACGAATCCGGCAATATCGGCAGAGACGCCGTTCTTCCGACTTTGCTCCAATGTTACAGGGATAGTGGCGGCACTGGATTGAGTGCCTAGAGCCGTGAAGTAGGCAGGCATCATTCGTCCCAGTAGTTTGAGAGGGTTCTTGCGGACAAACAGTGCCGCAATGCTGTATTGGAATACCAGGAGAAAGATGTGAAGCAGGAAGATTACACCGATAATCTTAATAAAGACCATCAGGATGCCGAATACTTGTCCACTGTGCGTCATGTTGAGGAAAATGCCGAAAATATAGATGGGAAGCAGCGGCAATATCACTGCACTGATCATGCGGATGACAATCTCTTGAAAATCGCGTGCCGCATTTTTCAGTACCTCACTTTTCAGATGAGCCAGGCCCAGCCCCAGTGTGAAGGCAAGTACGAGTGCGGTCATAACATTCATCAAGGGCGGGATACCCACGGAAAAATAGGGAAGAATGCCTTGAGACTCACTGACTTCTTCTAACGGCACCCCGGTTTCTATGAGGGAAGGAAATACCGCCATACCGGTGAAATAGGAGAGAAAGCCGGAGAATAAGGTAGCTCCGTAAGCAATGAGCGCCGTGACGACCAGCATCCGTCCGGCTCCTTTGCCGATGTCGGCAATGGCAATCGTGACCAGTCCCACAATGATGAGGGGGATGGAGAAGTTCAGGAATTCACTGAAAATGGCATTGAATGTTACGAACAGCCGTACCAGCGAAGCCGGTAGGAAATTTCCGAAAAGTATACCTAAGATAATGGCAATGATGATGCGTGGCAATAGTCCGATGTGGAAGTTCTTCATGAGCATTGGTTTTCTGTCTGGTTGAAAAATAGGCTTTCGCTGACAAAAGTACTATTTTATTTTCGTAATTCATACGAACAAATGCTGTTAGCATTTTGTTTCCATATAAAGACAAAATTTACATGAATATGAAGAATTTAAATAAAACAGACATTGGACTTATCGGTCTGGCAGTTATGGGCGAGAATTTGGCCCTCAATATGGCAGATAAGGGATGGAATGTTTCGGTATATAATCGTACGGTTCCGGGAGTGGAAGAAGGGGTGGTGGAGCGTTTTGTGAACGGCCGCGCCAAAGGGAAAAAAATTGAAGGCTATACAGATATAGCCGAATTTGTAACTTCCATTGCCATACCCCGCAAAATAATGATGATGGTTCGTGCCGGCAGTGCGGTGGATGAACTGATGGAACAGCTGTTTCCCCATTTGTCCGAAGGGGATATCCTGATTGACGGTGGTAATTCCAATTATGAGGACACCAACCGGCGTGTGGCATTGGCCGAAAAGAAAGGCTTCCGTTTTGTGGGAGCTGGAGTTTCCGGTGGAGAGGAAGGAGCGCTGAACGGCGCGTCTATCATGCCCGGAGGCTCTGAAAGTGCCTGGCCTGAGGTGAAGCCTATCCTGCAGAGTATTGCGGCAAAAGCATCTGACGGTACCCCGTGCTGCCAGTGGATTGGTCCTGCCGGTTCCGGTCATTTCGTCAAGATGATACATAACGGTATCGAATATGGAGATATGCAGCTTATTGCCGAAGCTTATTGGGTGATGAAGAATCTGCTTGGTCTGGACAATGGACAGATGGCGGAAATCTTTGCTGATTGGAATGAGGGTAAGTTGCGTAGCTATCTCATTGAAATTACCGCCAACATACTGCGTCATAAGGACAAATCAGGAGGTTACCTGATAGATAAGATATTGGATACCGCCGGACAGAAAGGTACGGGCAAGTGGTCCGTTATCAATGCGATGGAGCTGGGTATGCCGTTGGGGCTGATTGCTACGGCTGTGTTCGAACGTAGTTTGTCGGCACAGAAGGGCTTGCGTGAAACGGCTTCCAAGCAATTTGTATGCCGACGCTCGCAGGCGGTGTACAACAAGTCGGAGATGGTGAAGGATATCTATTCCGCACTCTATGCTTCCAAATTAGTGTCATATGCTCAGGGATTTGCTGTGTTGCAGCGTGCATCCGACGCTTTTGCCTGGAACCTCGATTTGGCATCCATCGCCCGCATGTGGCGGGGCGGCTGCATCATCCGTAGTATTTTCCTGAACGACATAGCTACGGCTTTCGAGGCAAAAGACAAGCCCAAACATCTGCTGTTGGCTCCTTATTTCAAAAATGAAATGCAGCTGTTGCTTTCCGGCTGGAAACATCTGGTGGCACAATCCATGAAAGAGGAACTTCCGGTGCCTGCATTCTCGTCCGCCTTGAATTATTTCTATTCGCTGGTGTCTGCCAAGTTGCCTGCCAATATGATTCAGGCGCAACGTGACTATTTTGGTGCGCATACCTTTGAAAGGACAGACGAGTTGCGTGGACAGTTTTTCCATGAAAATTGGACGGGACACGGAGGAGATACGAAATCGGGTACGTACAATGTGTGAGAAAGGGGGAGAAGATGATGAAGAAATTAGTGATTGTTATATTCGGCGCTTCGGGTGACTTGACGAAGCGCAAACTGATGCCGGCGCTCTATACTTTGTATAGTGGCGGGCGGTTGCCGGAAGGATTCTCCATTCTGGGGATAGGACGCACCGAGTATACGGATGCCCGTTACCAAGAATATATAATGAGTGAATTGAGTAAGTTCGTAGCTTCCAGAGAGCAGGTGGAAGATAAAATGAGGGATTTTTGCAGCCATCTGCATTACCAGACATTGGATCCCGCCGAGGTTGAAGGCTATCATCTGCTGGACGGACGTTTACAAGAGTTTACCGGTGAGCAGAAACCGGACAACCTGCTGTTCTATCTGGCTACTCCACCTTCCTTGTACGGTGTCATTCCCTTGCACTTGAAGGCGGCCGGTCTGAACCGTCCTGATACGCGTATCATCGTTGAAAAGCCGTTCGGTTACGATTTGGAGTCAGCCAGAAAGCTGAATAGCATTTATGCTTCCGTTTTCAAGGAGCATCAGATTTACCGCATCGACCATTTTTTGGGTAAGGAAACGGCGCAGAACATTCTCGCCTTCCGTTTTGCCAACGGAATCTTCGAACCGCTATGGAACCGTAATTATATAGACTATGTGGAGATTACAGCCGTAGAGAATCTGGGTATCGAAGGACGTGGCGGATTCTATGAAGGTGCCGGAGCCCTGCGCGATATGGTACAAAACCACCTCATACAGCTTGTGGCGCTCACTGCATTGGAACCGCCTGCCGTTTTCAATGCCGATAATTTCCGCAACGAGGTGGTGAAGGTCTATGAGTCATTGGCCCCCTTGACAGAGGAGGATTTGGAGGAACACATTGTCCGCGGACAATATACGGCTTCGGGCTCGAAAGCCGGGTATAGGGAAGAGAAGAACGTGGCACCTGATTCGCGTACCGAAACGTATATTGCCATGAAAATCGGTATTAACAACTGGCGGTGGAAGGGTGTTCCTTTCTATATCCGTACCGGCAAACAAATGCCGACAAAGGTGACTGAGATTGTTGTACATTTCCGTGAGACGCCCCATCAGATGTTTCGTTGCGAGGGTGGACATTGTCCCCGCGCGAATAAGCTGATTCTCCGCCTGCAACCCAATGAAGGCATTGTGCTGAAATTCGGCATGAAGACTCCCGGACCGGGATTTGACGTGAAGCAGGTGATGATGGACTTCAGTTATGACCAGTTGGGCGGGTTGCCTACCGGCGATGCCTATGCCCGTCTGATAGAGGATTGCATACAAGGTGACCCTACACTCTTTACCCGCAGCGACGCGGTAGAGGCTTCATGGCGCTTTTTCGATCCCGTGTTGCGTTATTGGAAAGAGCATACGGATGCTCCTTTATATGGGTATCCCGTAGGTACGTGGGGACCTTTGGAAAGTGAAGCGATGATGCACGAACATGGTGCTGAGTGGACTAATCCGTGTAAGAATTTGACTAATACAGATGAATATTGCGAGTTATGAAAAGTTATGTTTACCATTCGGCTACAGCTACGGCACATGCGTTGATTGAACATTTGATTGCGATGATGGAGCGTGAGCCGGAAAAGACCTTTTATTTTGCATTCAGTGGGGGAAGTACTCCTTCGCTGATGTTTGACATTTGGGCCAACGAGTACAAGGAGGTGACTCCTTGGATGCGGATGCGGATTTATTGGGTGGATGAACGGTGTGTGCCGGCAGAGGATTATGAGAGCAATTATGGTACTATGCGCCGTTTGCTGTTGGATGAAGTAGGCATGCCCGATGAATACGTTTACCCTATTTATGGAGTGAACCGCCCGGAGATTGAAGCAAAGAACTATTCGACGCTGGTTTGCCGCACGGTTCCGCTTTGGGGTGGCTTCCCGGCCTTCGATGTCGTTTTGCTCGGTGCTGGAGACGACGGGCATACCTCCTCTATCTTTCCGGGGCAGGAATATCTGCTTTCTTCCTTTCATCCTTATGAGGTGAGTGTCAATCCCTATAATGGGCAGAAACGCATAGCCATGACCGGCTGCCTTTTGTTTGCTGCGAAGAATCTTATTTTCTTTATTACCGGCAAGAATAAGGCGGATGTGGTCCGCGATATTCTTGATTCCGGGGATACCGGTCCGGCAGCTTATGTGGCCCACCATGCCGAGCGTGTGGAATTGTTCCTCGATGCTCAGGCCAATGGCGGGAAAATGTCTACTTAGATGTACCGCTCTCCAGAATGCTTACGATGGAGAATAATGTAAAGCAGATGCCTCCCAAACCAGCCAGTACGCGTGCAGGGACAAAATAGGCATTGTGCAGGCTTGCCATCTCAAACAGAAAGGCGGAGAGAAACAGACAAGCCAGGGCCGTGAAGACCGGAATCTGCGGGATGCGGTTGGCCAGCTTGAAAGTGTTCCGCCAGATGGCGGCAAGTAGTATGACTTTGCTGGAAATGCTGTAGCATACCAGTCCCAGGCCTATCATAATATATCCTGTGGAGGAGAGTGCCGGATTGCTGTTGGCCAAGACCAGAAGTCCCCAGAGAATGCTTATGCTGCCCATTATCAAAACAAGGGCCGGCCATTGTTTCCGTTCAGACTTTGTATAGTTGTTGCGTATCTGGCGGACGATGGTTGCAACCAGCGCCACCAAGCTGGAACAGATACAAGCAAGTCCTGCCATGACATGGCCTGCTACATAATATGCATTGTGCTCGCTGCTTTTTGACAATAGCCAGAAGGCCCATATCCATGCCATTACTGCCATAAGGGTGGCAACTGCTATCAGGATATATCCCTGGGAGGAATTGAATGCATCGGCAGGTTGTAGCTGGTCGGTACGTTCCGAGTTGGCGGGAATGAGGGTGAAGCGGGTGGAGGCTGTGGCTGTGGTAGCTACACAAGCTGTGATGAAACCGACTCCGCAAATCACGTGTCCTGCCACGAAATTGCTTGCCGTGGCAGCTTCGTGCATATAATTCCAACCATAGATTACTGTGAGTACGGCTGCCAGGTAACCAATAACCGGAAGTGCGTATCTGGCTATCGGATTGTAGGTATGAATAATTTGTCTAATGATTGTTGCCGCTGTGGCGAACAAGGCAATGCAAATCATCCCTAAGGAAAATACTACCGGACCGGCCACAAATTTTGCCGAATCCAGTCCTTCGTGGAGCACAAAGGCTCCGTAGCCGAAACAGAAAAGGGCCATCAACAAGGGTATAGCCCTGAAAAGAATACTGATACCGTAATTCATAACTGTTGTTTTTAGAGTTTCCCCTTCAAACAGCGTTTCTGTGGCTTTGTTCCTCCTTTTAAGATTTATTTGTGATGAGAAGTGTTTCCCTGTCCGTATTTAGGGAGCCAGCCTCTCCTTTTTCCAGCTGCCATCCGCTTGTTGGGAATAGAGGAAACGGTCGTGTAGCCTGCTTTCCCGTCCTTGCCAGAATTCAAAACGGAAAGGGGTGACGGCAAAACCTCCCCAGTTGTCGGGACGTTTGATACTTTGCCCTATCCATGTTGCCGCTTCGCGGACGAACGCGCGCATTATCTCCATACGGCTGCCGATGACGTGACTTTGGGGTGAAATCCTCGCCCCGATTTTACTTTTGTAAGGCCTGCTTGCAAAATAGGCGTCAGAATCGGCAGGAGCGCATCTTTCAGCTTTTCCTTCAATGTGTATTTGCCTTTCCAGTTTGTGCCATACGAAAGATAAGGATATATACGGATTTGCAGTCAGTTGCCGGCCTTTCCTGCTTTCGTAGTTGGTGAAGAAGATGAAACGGCCATTTTCCACCCCTTTCAGCAACACTGTGCGTGTAGAAGGATGCCCGTCTGTCGAGACTGTAGCTACCGTCATGGCGGTGGGCTCGTACTCATCACTATGGATAGCATCGTTCAGCCAATGGTCGAATTGCTCAAAGGGATTGTCGTTGAGGTTACCCGGTGTCAGCCTGCCTTTCTTATATTCTCTTCTGATGTCAAAGAGTTGTGATTTCATTATCGTGTGGTTTTATCAGGAGTGATATATTGTTTTTCTATGTAACAGTCTGAGAGGGCTGAATGTTTTTGTTTTTCTGCGGAAAGAAAAATATGGAAGAAGGAAATGGCTGTGTTGATACTTAAAAAAATGGGGGTGTGTCAAAATTCACCACAGATTACACGGATTAACACAGAATGAGCTTAATCTACTGATAATCAAAGATGCTTATCTGTGCAAATCTGTGTAATCTGTGGTGAATACCAGTTTCGACACACCCTCGGATATTGGAGATTACCTTATGGAGACAAGTGGAAAGTGGACACTGGCATGTCTGCTATTGTAATTTAAACATTACGGGAACTGTGAATTTACAACGGACCGGTTTGCCTCGTTGCTCACCGGGTTTCCATTTGGGCATGGTGGAAATCACACGGATAGCTTCTTTGTCCAGATAGGGATCTACGCCTCTTACTACTTTTACATCTACGATGCTGCCGTCTTTGTTGACAACGAATTGTACTATTACGCGCCCCTGGGTTCCGGTCTCTTGTGCAATAGTCGGGTATTTTATACTCTTACCCAGATATTGCATCAGACTCATGCCATTATAAGAAAACTCGGGATTCTTCTCTACAACTTCAAAAATCTCATCCTCTACCGGAATCTCTTCATCTACGGTTGGAGATATGGGTTTGATGATTACAGCTTCACCGATTTCTTCGGAAGAGGCAATGGCTGTTTCTTTCACATTGTCATTATCATCCACAATTGTCAATACCTCGGCAATTGCAGGAGCTTGAGGGGGTGGTGGAGCTACTAATTCGGGTTGCTCCGTGATAGGAATTTCAATTTCCTGCTCAAATACGTTCTCGGTAATAGCACCGCTCATGTCAATCCTAACATCACGCTTCGACCATTCAAATGCAACGAACATGAAGACCAGCACAATTACATAACCTACAAGTAGCCAACTTGACTTCTTGTTTTCCAGGCTTGCTTTGGATGTTTTCTTGATTTCCATAATTTACAAGATTATTACCGTATAATGGTTGTCGCGAAACTAACATTATACAGATGTGATTAGTAAAATCATAAAACATGCGTGCCCACTTGTTTCTGTATTAAAGATAAGAAAATGAATGTTATGTTGGTGTTTGATATGTAGTTATATATAGTTTTTTAAATTTGCTTTGATAATTTTTCTGCTTGTGGATTAAATAGTGTTGATATGTAAAAAGCACTTCCAACGTTCGCTTACGGAGGAAGTGCTTCACACAAAAACTAAACTAGACTTAACTAAACTATTCTATTGGGGGAGTTTCACAACTCCTATCTGTTCGGTGCAAAGATAAAAAAACATATTTTAATATGCAAAAAGATTCTATAATAAATCGACGGTTTTTCCGATTTTATCGACGGATTGGTCGATTTTTTTAGCTTCTTTGGTCTAAAAATTCTTGAAAAGCTTGTTTATAGCTGTCACTTATCGGGATGTAATTCTTTCCGAACACGATGCGGCCACGGTCTATAATACGTATTTTATTCTTCTGAACAATGTAGGAACGGTGGACGCGCATGAAACGCGAGGCAGGCAGAAGTTCCTCCATTGCCTTCATGCTCATGAGAGACAGGATAGGTTTGGGAGAATCCTCCTCGTAGATTTTGAGATAGTCTTTCAGCCCCTCTATGTACAGAATTTTACTCAATTCGATTTGCACCAGCTTATACTCGCTCTTTACGAAGATGCTCTGAATCTCTTCCTTGGGCTGTTGCAGCAATTCAAACCATTGCACAGCTTTGTTGGCAGCCTGCAGAAAGTCGACGTAGGAGATGGGTTTCAGCAGGTAGTCCAGCGCATTGACTTTGTAGCCGTCTATGGCATACTGGTCGAAGGCGGTGGTAAAGACAATGCGGGTGCCGGAATCGACCATCTTCGAAAATTCCAGTCCGTTCAGTTCGGGCATCTGGATGTCGAGGAAAAGCAGGTCGATGTGCTTCTCGGGCAACTCCTTGATGGCTTGTACGGCACTGGAGTATTTACCGACCAACTCCAGAAACGGGGTCTTGTTGACGTAGCTTTCCAGCAACCCTAGGGCGAGGGGCTCGTCGTCTACAATGGCGCACTTCAGATTCATATCTTTATAATTAAAATAGATTTATACTCTTTCATGTCCTCACTCACTCCTTGCTGCCAGTCGTAATGACCGGGATAGGTCAGCTCCAGACGCTTGCGCACTTGTTCCAAGCCGATGCCGCTTCCGCTTTTATCTGCCACGCTTTTGGGATGATAGCTGTTGGTTATTTCGCAATGTATCTCTCCGGGGCTTTCACTGAAGTGGATACGGATAAAGCTGGGCTCGGTGGGGGAGATGCCATGCTTGAAGGCATTCTCTATGAGGGAAATAAAGATGAGCGGAGCTATTTCAGTACGGCTGTCTGGTCGGACGTCTATCTTTGTTTCCACACGGACGTTGGCGGAGAGACGGATGCGCATCAGTTCGATGTAGTTGCGGATGAAGTCCATCTCCTTGTCCAGGGTGACGAAGTTCTGCTGATTGTCATACAGCACATGGCGCAGCAGTCGGCTCAGTTCCTGCACGGCAGTCTGTGCCTTGTCGGCATCGAAGGCGATGAGGGCGTAGATGTTGTTCAGCGTATTGAGCAGGAAGTGCGGGTTGAGCTGGTTGCGCAGGTTCTTCAACTCGGCTTCCGTGCGGCTTTTCTCGGCTTCGCGGCGGGCGGCGTCCATCTGCGCCCAGCGGCGGCTCAGCTTGATGGCAGCGCTGAGGCCGGCGGTGAGAATCATGGTCGAGACGTCGCGCAAGATGAATATCCATTTGGGAGGCCCCATGTGCTGACCGTCATCATCGCCGCGCATATGGTTTTGGAATGTGTATTCTTGCCAAAGGTGGGCGCCGGTGGTAATGCAGATGATGAGCAGTGTGTTCAGCAGGAGATACTGCCGGATGCGTCCCTCGAACAAGTAGCGGGGAATGAGGAGGCAGTAGTTGATGTAGAATACAAGGAAGAATGAGAGGGTACTGCTGCTACCGTGGCGCAGATAGTCCGCAAGGCTGATATTGAAGCCGCTGCGTGTCATCATCAGAAAGGGGAAACCGATGACGATACCCCAGACAATGATGTGTATCAGGGTTTCGATGCCGCGGCGGCGTGGGTTAGGGAGCTGTTGTTTCATCATGATACAAAGATACGGATTTTAGGTGGATATTGGAAATATCCGCTGCCTGCGAAGCAAATCTCTGTTCGCAGGTTGCGGATAAGCGTTTCCAGGTTGCGGATATGTATCCCAAGCTTGCGGATGTCTATCCCAAGGCTTGGGATAGAGATTATCCTTGGTTTCGCATAACTTTTTTCCCTATTGCCGGAAACTTTTTTCCTAATACTTAAGAACTATTTGGCTAACTTCCGGCAAGGGAGAAAAGGTTATTCGTAGCGTATGGCCTCTATCGGGTCGAGGTCCGCAGCTTTCTTGGCGGGATACCAACCGAAGAACACTCCGGTGACGGTACATACGGCGAAGGAGAGGAATACACTCCACGGCTGGATGAAGATGGGCCAGTGGGCAACGCTCTTCACTATCCAGCTGGCTCCGCATCCTATGATGACGCCGATGATACCTCCGGTGATGCTGATGAGAATGGCTTCGATGAGGAACTGGCTCAAGATGTCGACACCGCGGGCGCCTACACTCATGCGCAGGCCGATTTCGCGCGTGCGTTCCGTCACCGATACGTACATGATGTTCATAATGCCGATGCCGCCCACTACGAGCGAAATGCCGGCTATGCAGGCAAGCAGCGTGGTCATCAGGTCGGTGGTGGAGTTCAGCATGGTGCTGAGTTCCTGCTGGCTGCGAATGGTGAAGTCGTCGTCGTCACTCTCCTTCAGCTTGTGGTTGCGGCGCAGTATCTCGGTGATTTCGTCGGTGGCATTGTCCGTCATGTCCTCGGTGAGGGCAGAGGCGAAGATGCCGCTAAGGTAGGTCTGTGCCAGCAGGCGTTTCATCACGGTGCTGTAAGGGGCAAGCACTACGTCGTCTTGGTCCATGCCCATGGAGTTGTAGCCTTTGGACTTCAGCACGCCCACCACGCGGAAGGGCACTTGGTTGAAACGGATGATACGTCCCACGGGGTCCTCTCCGCCGGGGAAGAGGTTGTCTTGGATGGTCTTTCCGATGACGCACACCTTGGCAGAGGTCTGTATGTCGGCTTCGGTAAACATCTCGCCGTTCTCCACGCTGAGCTGCCGGATTTCGAGATAGTCCGTGCCTACACCACTCACGGAGGAGGGGTAGTTGTTGTTACCCGCGATGAGCTGCCCGCTGGAGGAGACATTGGGGCTGACGGCAGCCAGGAAGTTGGTTTCGTTGCGCAGGGCTTCGTAGTCGGTCAGCTTCAAGGTCTGCATGGCGCTGGGGTCTTGGCGGACACCGCCGCGCATGTCGGCACCGGGGTGAATCATAATCATGTTGGAGCCCATCTCGGAGATTTGCGCCTGGATGCTTTTCTTCGAACCTTGTCCGATGGCAAGCATCGTGATGACGGACGCCACGCCGATGATGATGCCCAGCATGGTGAGGAATGCGCGCAGCTTGTTGTTGTTCAAGGCACGCAGGGCTATTTTGAAAAGGTTTGTTCCGTTCATATCGTTTTAATGGAAAGTTTAAAATTAATCCCTAATCCTTAATCCCTTATCCCTCATTCCTCCTCCTGCTTAGGCAATGCTGCCAGGGCTTCGGCTGCATTCTGGATTTGGGTGTTGATGGTGTCGTCCTTGATTTGTCCGTCGCGCAGCACGATGTTGCGGCTGCTGTACTGGGCTATTTCGGGGTTGTGGGTGACGAAGATGATGGTGCGTCCTTCGGCATGCAGCTTTTGGAACAGTACCAGAATCTCGAAAGAAGTACGGGTGTCCAGGTTACCCGTAGCTTCGTCTGCCAGGATAACGGCGGGATTGTTCACCAAGGCGCGGGCGATGGCTACGCGTTGCATCTGACCGCCGGACATCTGATTGGACTTATGTTCCAGTCGGTCGCCCAGCCCCACGGCTTGCAGGGCTTCGATGGCACGTCTCCGCCTTTCGGAAGCCGAGACGGAGGAGTTATACATCAGCGGTAGCTCCACATTTTCCACGGCAGTGGTTTTGGGCAGCAGGTTGTAACTCTGGAATACGAAGCCGATTTTACGGTTGCGTAGTACGGCGCGTTGAGGCTTGCTCATGGTGCGTACGGAGATACCGTCCAGCAGGTATTCGCCGCTGGTGGGCGTGTCCAGGCAGCCGAGGGTATTCAGCAAAGTCGACTTTCCGGAGCCCGATGTACCCATGATGGTGACAAACTCGCCTTCACGGATGGTGAACGAGACGCCGCGCAGGGCATGCACGGTTTCGTCCCCCACTTGGAAGTTGCGTTTGATATTTTGAAGTTCAATGACTGCTTTATTCATAATTCTTTTTTTGTATTATTTTCCGCTCTTCTTCTTACTTCCCGGAGGGCCAGGCATGAACGGACTCTTCTCACCTCCGGGAGCTTCCTGGCTCATGTCCGGAGCGCCGCTGCCGGGCATGCTGCCGATGTTGGCTTCGGTCACCACTACGGTACCTTCGTTAATGCCGCTGATAATTTCCGTGTTGACTCCGTTGGAGATACCTATCTTCACCGGATGGGCGGTAAAGGTGTTGCCTTCGCGGGTCCAGAGTTTATGTTCCCCTTCGCAATCCTTCACGATATCATTGTCGCCGATAAGCGGTTTTTCGGGGTTGAAGCGCAGGGCACGGGCAGGAGCGCACAGTACGTCTTTGCGGTCGAGGGTGAAGATGGTGACGTTGGCTGTCAGGCGTGGTTTCAGTTTCAGGTCCGGGTTGTGGGCGGAGATGACTACTTCGTAGGTCACAACCGTGCTGGTGCTGGTGCTCGACGTGCTGCTTGAGCTGGCATCTCCCAGACGAATTTGTGTGACCACTCCTTCGAACACGTCATTCGGGTAGGCATCTACGGTAAACGTGGCGCGCTGTCCCTCTTCCACACCGCCTATGTCCGCTTCGTCCACGTCGGCCACAACCTGCATCTGCGTCAGGTCGGCAGCGATGGTGAACAGTGTCGGTGTCTCGAAGCCGGAAGCCACGGTCTGTCCTGCTTCCACGTCGCGGCTGATGACCACACCGTCGATGGGAGAGGTGATGGTGGCGTAGGAGAGGTTGCGTTCAGCCTTTGCCAGTGATGCCTGGCTGCTTTCGTAGTTGCTCTTGGCCTTCTCGTAGTTATAGACGGACTGCTCATAGTCCGTGGCGGCGATGAGCTGCTTTTCGTTCAGCGTCTTGTTGCGCTCGTAGAGTTTTTTCTGGTACTCGTATTCGGCCTTTGCACCGTTGTAGGCGGCGCGTTGCGAAGCGAGTTCGCTTTGCAGTGTCACGCGGTCCATCTCGGCAATGAGTTGGCCTTTGGTTACTACGGAATTGTAGTCTACATGAATCTTGTCGATGATACCGCTCACCTGGGTACCCACTTCCACTTCCGTCACCGGTTCGATGGTCCCCGTGGCGGTTACGGATTCGGAAATCTCGCCTTTATGGATGGTTGCTGTGGCGTAGGTCACCTTGTGCTTGGCCTTGGCACCACCGAAGAGCCATACGCCGCCGCCCACTATGATTACGGCAGCTACGGCAATGAGGATGATTCTTTTTTTGTTCATATATATAAGGTATTATAATTCGATTTTTTCTCCTTGATAAAACTTCAGTAGCTGCATATTCAGTATGGCCATGTATTTGGCTTGCAGTGTCTCCTGCTGTGCGCTGAGCAGATTGCTTTTCTCAGTCAGCAGTTCTACGGTATTCTTCATGCCCAGGTTGAACTGCTCTTGAATCAGTTCATAGCTGGTCTGCGTACTTTTCAGTTTCTCTGTGGCGGCGGCGTAGCGCTGCTGGGCGCTGTTGGCATCGAGCCAGAGGGTTTCGATGGTCTTGTACAGCGTTTTTTGGTCGTCCAGCAGGTCCAGTTCGCTGGTCTGCTTCTGAATCTTGGCTTTCTCTACGGCACTCTTGGTCTGCCGGTTGCTGAAGATAGGCACGCTTACGGTGAAGCCCAGCGAGTTGTTCCAGTTCTGTTTGACTTGCTCGCTGAAGGTGAAGTCATTGCCGTTGGCATGGCTGGTTCCGATGCCGGCGCTGAGGCTCAGCGTAGGCAGATAGCCAGCGCGGGCAATTTTGATGTCGAGGTCGGATGTCTGTATATTCAGTTTGCCGGCTTCTATTTCCGGACGGAGCACGAGGGCAGAACGGTAAACGTCCGTTTTGGTGGGCAGGGGTGCCAGTACGTTTTCCGTGCCGAGTGTGGGGATGTAGAGGTTCATCTCGGATTCGCCGTCCAGTTCCAGGAGTTGTTTCAGTTGTAGTTTGTAGTCTTGCAGGGTGGCTTGTGCTGTCACCAGCTGGTACTTGTCGGTACTCACTTGCGCTTCCAGTTGTGCCAGGTCGCTTTTGGCTATGCTTCCTGCTTCGAGAAGTTGGCGGGCGCGTTCGCATTCGGCTTGGCTCACTTCCAGGGTCGATTCGTTCACTTTCACGGCTTCGGCGGCGTAGAGTATCTGTACGTAGGTTTGTGCGATACTTTCTTCGATGCTGTTCTCGCTCTGTGCTACGCTAAGTTCGGCAATGCGGTTGTTCAGTTGCTGTTGTTTGATGGTGTTGAGGCGCTTCCCGCCGTTGTAGAGGGTCCAGTTGGCATCGATGCCGTAGCTGCCGTTATAGGAAGTCTTGCTCTGGCTGCTGGTGATGTTGTCGCCGTCGATGATGGTGTTTGTCTCGCTCTTCGGGCGATTCACGACACGCTGGCTCACACTGGCCGAAAGGCTGGGGAAGAGAGCGGCTCGGGCGGTCTTTACATCTACCTGGGCACTTTCCGCGTTGAGGCGGTTCTTGCGGATGGTGATGTTTTGCTGCAAGGCATAGTCGATGCACGCTTGCAAGTCCCATTGGGCGGGCAGGCTGTCGGCTGGCTGCTCGGAACTGCCGGGTATCTGCGTGGAAGTGCCGTTTTGGGCGGCCACTCCCATGCAGCTTGCCATACATAGCGCTATCACTGTCAATCTTTTTACGTTCGTCATATCTTCGTTATTCTATGGTTTTACATTTGCAAATGTAGTGGGGTAGAGAAAGGATTGCAAAAGTGATAGACGTTGAGTGAATTTTCCTCGCCTAAAATCTTTTTTGTACCGATGAATGGGAGAAGTCTTTTTTCTGTTCAACTTTTCACCTTTTTATTTGTTCTTTATATAAAAGTATTTTATATTTGTAATCATTATAATTTTATCGGCATGAAACAGACTGCGGTAAACATTTGGCGTTTTTATTTGGAAGGTTTTCGAAGTATGACGTTAGGGCGTACTTTGTGGCTTATCATTCTTGTGAAGTTGTTCATCATGTTTTTCATTCTCCGCCTTTTCTTCTTCCCACGGTTTCTGAATACCCCCGTGGTGGGCGATGACAAGGAAGGCTATGTCAGTAATGAGCTTATCCATCGGAGTCTGGGCGACTAAACACGGAGACACAGAGTTTATTTCCTTGCCCTTATAAATTCTCCGTGTCTCTCTGTTCTTACCCGATAACTTAAAAACTTAATAACTCATAACTTATAACTTGATTCTTATGCTTGGACACATTGACACTTCCCTGATTGACTGGTCGAGAGCCCAATTTGCCTTGACCGCCATCTATCACTGGATTTTTGTGCCGCTGACACTTGGACTGGCGGTAATTATGGGCATCATGGAGACAGCGTACTACCGTACGGGTGACGAATTTTGGAAACGTACTGCCAAATTCTGGATGAAGATTTTCGGTATCAACTTTGCTATTGGTGTAGCAACCGGTATTATTCTGGAATTTGAATTCGGTACGAATTGGAGTAATTACAGTTGGTTTGTGGGCGACATCTTCGGTGCGCCGCTTGCCATCGAGGGTATTTTGGCTTTCTTTATGGAAGCAACGTTTATCGCCGTCATGTTCTTCGGCTGGGATAAGGTGAGCAAGCGTTTCCACCTGGCATCTACTTGGCTCACGGGGCTGGGCGCCACGATTTCTGCCTGGTGGATTCTGGTTGCCAATGCGTGGATGCAGAATCCCGTAGGTATGGAGTTCAATCCCGATACGGCACGCAACGAGATGGTGGACTTCTGGGCTGTGGCAACTTCGCCGATGGCTGTCAATAAGTTCTTCCATAGCGTGCTGTCCGGCTGGGTGCTGGCTGCCGTGTTTGTAGTAGGCGTAAGCTGCTGGTATCTGTGGAAGAAGCGCGAGAAGAAATTTGCGCTGGCAAGTGTAAAGATTGCCGCATGGGTAGGTCTGTGTGCCGCTGTGCTCTCTGCCTGGACGGGTGATGGCTCGGGCTATCAGGTGGCGCAAAAGCAGCCGATGAAGCTGGCTGCTATGGAAGGCTATTATGAAGGGCGGCAAGGTGCCGGATTGGTAGCGTTCGGGCTGCTGAATCCTGCCAAGCAGACACCGCAGGACGGAGTAGACCCATTCCTTTTCCGTGTGGAAATTCCGAAGATGCTGTCGCTGCTTGCCGAGCGCAAGATGGATGCTTTTGTTCCCGGCATCAATGACCTGCTGAAAGGTGGATATCCGTTGAGCGATGGTACCGTAGCGCTTTCGGCAGAGGAGAAAATAGAAAAAGGAAAAACGGCTATCGGTGCGTTTGCCGCCTATCGTGCAGCCAAGGCTGCGGGCAATGAGGCAGATGCAGAGGTGGCTGCCAAAGTGTTGAAAGATAATGTAGCCTATTTCGGTTATGGTTATATCAAGGACGTGAACGAGCTGGTGCCCAATGTGTCCCTTACGTTCTACATGTTCCGTGTGATGGTGATGTTGGGTGGATACTTCATCCTCTTCTTTATTGTGGTGCTGTTCCTGGCCTATAAGAAAGACTTGTCGCGGATGCCATGGATGCATTGGGTGGCTATGCTCACCATTCCGCTGGGCTATCTGGCTGGACAAGCCGGATGGGTGGTTGCCGAGTGTGGTCGTCAGCCGTGGGCCATCCAAGATATGCTGCCCACGAGTGCCGCCATCTCTAAGCTGGATGTAGGCTCCGTGCAGACCACGTTCTTTATTTTCCTGGTACTTTTCACTGTCATGCTGATTGCTGAGGTGGGAATTATGCTGAAGGCTATTCGCAAAGGTCCTGAAACCGAAACGCACACACCGTCACATAACTCATAACTCATAACTTATAACTCATAACTCACAATGAATGCTTATATATTTCTTCAACACTATTGGTGGTTTGTAGTCTCTTTGCTGGGAGCACTACTGGTATTCCTGCTGTTCGTGCAGGGAGGTAATTCGCTTCTGTTCTGTCTGGGGAAGACGGAGGAGCAGAAGAAGATGATGATTAATTCTACGGGACGGAAGTGGGAGTTCACGTTTACAACGCTCGTCACGTTTGGAGGTGCGTTCTTTGCTTCGTTTCCGTTGTTCTATAGTACCAGTTTCGGAGGGGCCTATTGGCTGTGGATGATTATTCTGTTCAGCTTTGTGTTGCAGGCTGTCAGCTACGAGTTTCAGTCGAAGGCGGGAAATCTGCTGGGCAAGACAACGTATCGCACGTTCCTGGTGATAAACGGAGTGGTAGGTCCGGTATTGCTGGGTGGGGCAGTGGCCACGTTCTTCACGGGGTCTAACTTCTATATCAATAAAGGGAATATCGCAGATGCGGCAATGCCGGTTATCAGCCAATGGGCTAACGGCTGGCATGGGTTGGATGCGTTGCTTAATCCGTGGAATGTGGTGCTGGGGCTGGCTGTGTTCTTCCTGGCACGTATCTTGGGAGCGCTTTATTTTATTAATAATATCAATGAGGATGATTTGGTGAAACGCTGCCGCCGGGCACTTTGGGGAAATACGGCGTTGTTCCTGGTATTCTTCCTGGCCTTCGTCATCCGCACGTTGCTTGCCGACGGCTATGCTGTACGCCCGGAAACGGGAGAGGTGTTCATGGAACCTTACAAGTATCTGACGAACTTCCTGCAGATGCCAGTAGTGCTGCTTGTATTCCTGGTTGGTGTGGTGGCTGTGCTCTGGGGCATTATCCGCACGCTGTGGAAGCCGGCATTCGACAAGGGTATCTGGTTTGCCGGTGCAGGGACGGTGCTTACGGTATTGGCACTGCTGCTTGTGGCAGGCTATAACAATACGGCCTATTATCCGTCTACCCACGACCTGCAAAGCTCACTCACGTTGGCAAACAGTTGCTCGAGCCAGTTCACACTGAAGGTTATGGCTTATGTCTCTATCCTTGTTCCTTTCGTTCTTGCCTACATCTTCTACGCTTGGCGCAGTATCGACAATCGCAAGATTGATGCGAAGGAGATGGAAGAGGGAGGACACGCGTATTAATTAAAAATTAAGAATTAAAAATTAAAGGAGGATGTGTCATCTGTGTGCTATTAACTGTTTTGATACATCCTCTTCTTATTCTTTTGTCCGCTTCTCATTTAGCTGGAATTTGGGTACCAGTTTCATCAATCGTAGAATCTGTCCTTGCCTTTTCTTTATGTAAGGGGAGGGGTGTGCTGAGTCGAAGCGTATGGGGTTGGGCAATGTTGCCGCTATTAGTGCGCACTGTCCGGCAGAGAGCTTGGCTGCTGTAGTCTTGAACTTGTATTTGGCGGCAGCTTGTGCGCCATAGATGCCTTTTCCCATTTCGATGGAGTTGAGATAGACCTCCATGATACGTTCTTTGGACCAGAAGAATTCTATCAGTACGGTGAAGTAGACTTCCAGTCCTTTACGTACCCAGGAAGACTGGGGCCATAGGAATACATTCTTTGCCGTCTGCTGGCTGATGGTGCTTGCGCCCCGTTTCCGTTTTCTTGTTTCATTCTCCTTTATCGCTTTCTGTATCTCGATGAAATCGAATCCGTTGTGTGTGGCAAACCGGTTGTCTTCCGAGGCAATGACGGCCATAGGCAGGTGAGGGGATATCTTGTCGGAAGATACCCAAGTGTGGTGCCAGCATGGACTTTCACCCTTAAAGACCTGTTGCACGCTGCGAATAACCATCAGTGGCGTGATGTAGACGGGTACAAAACGATAAGCCACTACCGCTAGGATAGTGGAAATAAAGAAGAATAATATGATGTTGCGGAGGAACCGCAAAGGCTTCGGGAGTTTCATGGAGAGAGTGCCAATGTGATTAATGTGTTAATGTGCCAATATGCATATTGGCACATTAACACATTAATCACTTTACCATATTAATTAGCTGCCTCCGCATTCTTAATCATCTGTTCGCTGGCATACATATATACCTCTACGCGTCGGTTCTGGTCGGCAGACAGACTTTCGTCGTATTCGTTGTATCCCACGCCTTCCACTTTCTTGAACTGGGCCGGAGATACGCCGCAATCCTGCAAATAGTTCTCTACGGCATAGGCGCGGTTCTTGGAAACTTTCATGTTGGCTTCGTAAGTACCCACTTTGTCGGTATGGCCGATGATGGCGATATCGGTTGTCGGGTCTTCCTTCAGAATCTGTGCGAGTTCGCGCAGGGAAGCCTTTGCCTCGTTGCTCAGTGCTGCGGAGTTGAAGCCGAAAAGAATACCTGCCGCAAAGGATACTTTGACAGCCGGCAAGCCGTTGGCATCCGTCACCTGCTCCACTTGGGCGCCTTCAATCTTGGCAGCTTCGGCAGCCTTCTTGTCCATCTTGTGTCCGATGGCAACGCCGGCACCCGTACCTACTGCAGCACCTACCGCAGCTCCAATGGCTGCCCCCTTGCCTTTACCTATCAGTCCGCCGATAATGGCACCTGCTGCTGCACCGGAGCCACCGCCGATTATTCCACCTTTGGCCTTGTTGTTCATTGTGCCGCAACTGCCCAGCAGCAATGCGCCGCACAAAAGTAATACTGTAAATTTCATCTTCTTCATAACTCTTTTTCTTTAAAAGTTGACTTTATCTTTAATGTTGCAAATTTATGTATATAATAACCATATTCTTCTTTCTAAAGTTCGCCAGTTCTGTCCTTTTTTAGAGAATTTTCCTTTTGATGAGGACGAACCAGGCTGTCAGTATAAGACCTTTGGCAACGGTCGTTCCACTTACTGCCCACCAGATGGCATCCACTCCCATACCCATGTGCACCAGCAATAACGCCACCGGAATACGCATGTAATTGCATCCGATGCTGACAATGGCAGGCGGCACTGTCCGTCCCAGTCCGTAGAACACGCCCTGCATGGTAATTTCCATCATCATGAACATTTGCGAATAGCCGTCGATGCGGAGGAAATCTCCACCCACACGGTAGGCTTCGGCCTCGGGTACGAAGATAGAGAACACCTCGCTGCCGAAGAAGATGAACAGTAGTGAGCAGAGGCTTCCGAATACGCCCGTCATCCACATGGTGGTGCGCCATGCTTGCTTCACGCGCGACTTCTGCCCCGCGGCATAGTTCTGGGCGATGAACGTGCTCAGCCCCGTGGAGAATCCTTGCGAAGTATTCCAGGTGATGGCCTCGATTTGTCCACCGGTGGTGAATGCCATCAGTCCGATGTGTCCTCCCTGCTCCGAGGCGGTGCGCGAGAGGAACATATTGACGAAGGCAAATAGCGTGTTCAGCGTAGCCACGGGCAGCCCGAGCTTGAAGATGCGCCGGGTGTACTTCTTTTTCAGCGGAACGATAAAGGAGAAACCTCCGAGCACGGCGCTTTTCCCCCGGAGTTTGTAGACGAAGATGCCGAATACTGTAGCTTCGGAAAGCCATGTGGCAAGTGCCGCGCCCACTGTTCCCCAACCGAAGCCGAAGATGAACAGAGGGTCGAGGACGATGTTCATTATCAGTCCCGTCCCGCTGATGTAGAACGGAATCTTGCTTCGTCCTGCCGCGTTGTAGATGCCCGTAAAGGCAGCGGAGAGAAAGATGAAAGGCAGTCCCGTCGACACGATGCGCAGATAAGTCACGGCGGCGTCCGTGATATGCTGTTTCAGCTCGAAGATGTTCAGGATGGGGCGGGCGAAAAGAAAGAGCAGGCCTCCCCAGCAGACGGAGATGAGCAGGGCAATCGTAATGTTGTGCGAGGCAAAGCTGCGTGCGTCCTCTTCGCTGCGTGCACCGATGGACTGGCCTACGCTGACTTCGGCGCCCACTTTATTGAGCAAGGCGATGGAGCCGGACATCCACGTCAGTATGCCTACCGCACCTACTGCAGCCATGGACTCACTGCCCAGACGCCCTACCCATGCCATGTCCGTCAGGCTGTAGGCCATCTGGATGAACGAGGTGGCCATGATGGGCATTGCCAGCGTGAAAAGCTGGCGGTTGATGGGGCCTTGTGTCAGATTCTTTGTTCCTTGCACGTTGACGGGTTTTTAGGTAAACAATGTGTTGCTCATCCCCTTTTCCGCTTTCTGCGGAGACGGTGGCGGCGTTTCTGCTTGTACTTTCGTATCTTGGCATATACCAGCCAGATGAAGAGCAGACCGAAAACGGCGAAGATGAGCAGCACGATGCCTGTGTTGAGATTGTCACCTTTCACGCGGCTCCACATCTCGAGCACTAGTTCCGTGCGGTCGCCGAAGTCGCGTATCATGGCGCAGCGTTCCACTACTCGGCGGTCAGGATATTGTACCGGGTCTATCTGCAGGCTGTCGGCTCCGGGCAGGGGGCCGAAGAAGTAGCTGAGGTCGGAGTGCACGTCGAGCGTGGTATCGGTCTTGGCCTCCATGATTTCCGGTGTGGCTACGGCGCTGACGTAGCCGATGGCATCCATGTTGCGCAGTGCCACGGAAGGCTGGCAGAGGTAGTTGATGAAATAGCTTGCCGCCTTCACGTTGCGGGCGTAGCGGGGGATTACCCAGCCGTCGTACCAGATGTTGCTGCCTTCGCAGGGGACGGTGTAGTCCAGTTCCACACCCACGGCATCGGCCTCCTCGATGGCCCAGACGGCGTCGCCGCTCCAGGTGAAGTTAATCCACGCCTTGTTCTTGGTCATCATTTCCTTGCCGAAGTCGGCTTCCCAGCCGGCGATGTTGGGTTTCATCTCCTTGAGGCGTTGCTCGGCCAGGGCGATGGCCTGCGGGGAGTTGTCGTTCATCAGTTGCTCTACGGTGACGGTGCTGTCGGCCAGCTCCCGGGCGTGGGCGTAGATGATGGCGGTACCGTAGGCATCGCGGTAGCTGTCCTTCATCAGTATTTTGCCGCGGTTTTTGGAGTCCCAGAGGATGTCCCATGTGCCGGCCTCTTCGGCGGTAATAAACTTTTTGTTGAAGAGGATACCAGCGGTGCCCCACATGTAGGGCACGGCATAGTCCTCGGTCTGGCGTTCCGGTTGCGAGGTCTTGTTCAGCTCGTGGCGAATGTAGGGCGACACGTTGGGGATGTAGTCCGGCGTGTGGCCGAAGTTGCGGTCGATGGGTAGCAGGAGGTCTTTGCGAAGCATGCGTTCGATGATGTACTCCGAGGGGCATACGACGTCGAAGTCCTCGTGCCCGCGCTCAATTTTGGTGAGCATGATTTCGTTGATATCGAACACCTGGTAGATGATACGGAGGTCTTCGCCCGTCTGCTGCTTGTACCAGTCGGGAAATTCGGCAAGCACATCTTCATCGATGTAGTCCGCCCAGTTGTATATCTTCAGTACACGGCTGCGCTCTTCTGTGGAGTTTCCACAAGAAGAGAGGGATGCGATACAGCACAGTAGAATCAGTATGTTTATTATCCTTTTCATCATCTTGTTCTTGACAATTGATAACTTATAACTCATCACTCACATCAATCGTTTTTCGTCCGTTCGGCCCGCTTGTTGATTACAATCAGCAGCACCAGCACCGTCACGAAGATGATGGTGGAGAGTGGCCGCAGTTCCGGCGTCAGTCCACCTTTGCGCGCATCGGCGTAGATGTAGGTGGAGAGCGTTTCCAGCCCCTGGTTGCCGATGGTGAAGATGGTCACGGCAAAGTCGTCGATGGAGAGCGTGAAAGCAAGGATGAATCCGCTTATCATACCCGGAAATATCTCCGGAAGAATAACCTTGCGCAGTGCTTGGAACGGTGTGGCGCCCAGGTCGAGTGCCGCCTCGTAGACATTCTGGTTCATCTTTTTGAGCCGGGGCATTACGCTGAGCACCACGTAGGGCGTGCAGAAAGTGATGTGTGCCAGTACCACTGTGGTGAATCCTTGCGATATGCCGAAGCTGACGAACAGCAGGAACAGCGACACACCGGTGATAATGTCTGCATTCATCATCGGGATGGCATTGGCGAAGTTCATTACCTGCCGTGTGCGCGAGCGCAGATTGAAGATGCCGATGGCTGCAATGCTGCCCAGCGCCGTACTGGCGGTGGCGGCAAGCAGGGCAATGGCGAATGTGTTCCAGATGGCATTCATCAGCGAGTGGTGCATCCCGCCCGTAAACAAGGAGCTGTACAGCTTGGTGGAGAATCCCGTCCAGTTGCCCAGCACCTTTGCCTCCGTGAAGGAGAATATCATAATAATTAAGATGGGCGAGTAGAGCAACGCCAGCAGCAGCCACAAGTAGCCGCGGGTTAAGATTCGTGTCATCATATCACACCTCCGCTTTCATTCGATGCCCCGTCCTCCTCGTTGGTAAAGAGGATGGTGATGCCTATCAGCAGCAGCATGATGAGCGAGAGGGCGGCACCGTAGTTCCACATTCCGTTGTAAATATTCTCTTGCACTGTGGTGCCGAACAGTTTGATGTTGTTCATTGTCAGCAACTCGGCAATGGCAAAGGTAGAAACCGTAGGCATAAACACCATCACTATGCCGCTCATCACTCCCGGCATGGAGAGCGGCAGAATCACCTTGCCGAATACGCGGGTAGGAGAGGCTCCCAAGTCCTGCGCAGCCTCAATCAGATTGTGGTCCATCTTCTGAAGGGTGTTGTAAATGGGGTATATCATGAACGGCAGGAAGTTGTAGACCATACCGAACACAAGGGCACCTTCGCCCAGCGGCAGGTTCAGGAAGTCGAACAGCGCCACTGTGGCAAGCGTACGTATCAAGATATTCACCCACATGGGGAGGATGAACAGCACCACCATGGTGCGTGAGGTGTTGAATTGCTTCTGGCTCAGGATATACGCTGCCGGATAGCCCAGCAGCAGGCAGACCAGCGTGGTGATAACGGCTATTCCGATGGAGTAGACAAACGTGTTCATCGCTTCGGGGTGCATCATGAACTTGCGGAAGTTGGCCAACGTAAACGCCCCTCCGTCGTCCGTAAAGGCATAGAGCACGATGAGCAGCAGCGGTACTATGACAAATACAAGCAGAAACAGCGCGTAGGGTACCGTCCAGTTGCGCCGGCGCATGAAGAAATGGGATAACTTATTGAGCACTTCCTTCCTTATTAAGAGATTGAACAATCCGTATATTTTGAGGGGCGATGGTGATACCTACGCGGTCGCCGTCGTCCCACACGTCGTTGGTGTCGACAAAGATGTCTTCGTCCCAGTCCGTAAACACGGTCAGGTGGTAATGGTTCCCTTTGTAGAGGATGAATTTCACTTCACCCGTCAGACGGCCGTCCTCTTCGTTGTCTTCGAGGATGACGTGCTGGAAGTCTACTTCCACTTGCACGGCGCTGCCCGGCTCGATGCCCTGCACGGGGAGGCACTCGAAGTTACAGCCCAGGAAGTCTACGTGCGTCTCGTCCACCAGCTTTCCCTCGAAGGTGTTGCAGGTGCGTTCCTTCTTCATCACGTGGATGTCGAAGGGTTTCACCAGCAGGCCGACTTCGCGTCCTGCCTCGAAGGCATGGTAGTCCTGCACCATCAGCTCGTAGCCTTCGCGCGTCTGCACCAGCATTTCGTAGTGTACGCCTTTAAAGATGCAGCTGGTTACGGTCCCCGTCAGCTGTGCGGCGTCGGATACATCGAAGATGTAGATGTCTTCGGGGCGAATCACTACGTCTACCTGCATCTGCTCGCCAAATCCCGTGTCCACGCATTCAAATTCGTGTCCGCAGAAGGTGACGGCTTTATCCTTTATCATAATTCCGTTCAAGATGTTGCTTTCACCAATGAAGTCTGCTACGAAGGAGTTGATGGGTTCGTTGTAGATGTCCGTCGGCACGCCTATTTGCTGGATGCGTCCTTCGCTCATCACGACGATGGTATCGCTCAAGGTCAGTGCCTCTTCCTGGTCGTGGGTCACATATACGAAGGTGATGCCCAGCTTCTGGTGCATCTCCTTTAGCTCCATCTGCATGTCCTTGCGCATTTTTAGGTCCAGGGCGGCAAGGGGTTCGTCCAGTAGCAGCACTTCGGGTTCGTTGACGATGGCTCGGGCAATGGCTACGCGCTGTTGCTGCCCGCCGGAGAGGGAATCCACGTCGCGGTCCTCATAGTCCGTCATGCCCACCATGCGCAGGGCTTGCTTCACCTTCTTCTCGATGGTGGCACCGGGCAGCTTCTTCAGCTTCAGCCCGAAGGCAATGTTGTTGAACACGTTGAGGTGGGGGAAGAGGGCGTACTTCTGGAACACGGTGTTTACCGGACGCTTGTGCGGCGGTGTCTGTGTGATGTCCTTTCCGGCAATGGTTATCACTCCTTCCGAGGCTGTCTGAAAGCCTGCAATGAGGCGCAACAGAGTTGTCTTTCCGCAGCCGGACGGTCCCAGTATTGTTACAAACTCGCCCTTACGGACAGACAAATTCACATCATTCAGCACGGCCTTATCTCCGAAAAATTTCGATACGTGCTCCACACCGATGATGCAATCGGACTTTTGCATAAGCGTCTTTTACTTTATCCAAACGAATTAAACAAATCTCAGAAGAAAGCTGAAATAAAATCAAAACAGTTTCTCGGGCTTTCAAAAAGCGGGTGCAAAGTTACATAATTTATCGGGATTTTTCGCCTTACTCTAAAATTCATTATTCCTATGAAGTTAAAATAATAAGTAATACCTTTGTTGGCAGTATTGATATTAAAACTTAATAACATGATGGAAAAGAAGATTGTACTCATCACCGGAGCCTCCTCGGGAATAGGGGAAGGCTGCGCGCGTAAATTTGCCATGAACGGTTACCGGCTTATACTCAATGGCCGTAATGTGGAGAAACTGAATGCTGTAAAGAAAGAATTGTTGGAGAAATATGGAGCCGATGTGTATCTGCTTCCTTTCGATGTCCGCGACCGGCAGGCTGCCCGTGCCGCCCTCGAATCCCTTCCGGAGGAATGGAAGGCGGTAGACATACTGGTGAACAATGCCGGACTCGTCATTGGGGTGGACAAGGAACATGAAGGTAACCTGGATGAATGGGACATTGTCATCGACACTAACGTGAAAGCCTTGCTTGCCATGACCCGCCTCGTGGTTCCCGGTATGGTGGAGCGAGGCCGTGGTCACGTTATCAATATGGGGTCCATTGCCGGAGATTACGCTTATCCGGGAGGCAGTGTGTACTGTGCCTGCAAGGCTGCCGTCAAGGCCCTTTCCGACGGACTCCGCATCGACCTGGTGGATACCCCGATACGCGTAACGAATATCAAGCCGGGGTTGGTGGAAACCAATTTCTCCGTCGTCCGTTTCCGTGGTAACCGGGAGGCGGCCGATAATGTATATAAAGGTATACGCCCGCTGACCGGCGACGATATAGCCGAAGTGGTCTATTTCGCCGCTGCCGTCCCCGAGCATATCCAGATTGCGGAAGTGCTGGTGATGCCTGCCAACCAAGCCACGGGGACAATTGTCAGCCGGAAATAGAATTTGTATAAGGATATGATAAAATGATACTATTTTATCTTCGGGGAAACGCCTACATTTGCGCACAGCTAAATGAATATAGAATCTAAACAAGAAAAGCATGAATTTCAAGAAACGAACAAATTTTCTCTTTGGAGCACTGCTGCTGACCGGCAGTTTGTTGGCTCAAAACGTATGTGTATCCACTCCGAAAACCTCTTTGGTGCTTTCGGTTCCTGAAGGCGGTACACTGAGACACTTGTATTATGGTAATAGACTTTCTGAAGCCGACTTGCAGAATATCTCTGCGGCAGAAGCGAACCATGCAGCCTATCCCGAATATGGATTGAATGCTCCCGTGGAGACGGCCCTCGCTGTGAAGCATGCCGACGGTAACATGACCCTCCAGCTCGAAGTATTGAACGTGACTACCGAAAAGGAAGGGAATGCCGTGACGACTGTCGTGGCACTGAAGGATAAGGTGTATCCCTTCTTCGTCAACGTCTGTTACCGTGCCTGGCAGGATGCCGACGTGATAGAATCCTGGACTGAAATCTCCCATCAGGAGAAGAAGCCGGTGGTGCTCAATCAGTTTGCTTCCGGCTATCTGCCCATCCGCCGTGGCGATGTATGGCTGTCCCATCTCTCCGGTTCCTGGGCCAATGAAGGGGTCTTGACGCAGGAACCTCTCACTCCGGGCATGAAGGTTATCAAGAATAAGGACGGTGTGCGCAATTCCCATACTGACCATGCCGAAGTGATGTTCTCCCTTGACGGTCGTCCGCAGGAGAACACGGGCAACGTGATTGGTGCAGCCCTCTGTTACAGCGGCAACTACAAACTCCGCATTGAGACACACGATGATGAATACCACCATTTCTTTGCCGGAATCAACGAAGAGAACTCTACTTATTCCTTGAAGAAGGACGAGCTTTTCCGCACTCCCGAACTTGCCCTGACTTATAGTAATGAAGGCTTGAGTGGCGGCAGCCGTAACTTCCATCGCTGGGCACGCCTGCACAAACTGGCGCACGGCACTACCCCCCGCAAGATTCTTTTGAATAGTTGGGAAGGCGTGTACTTTGACATCAACCAGCAAGGTATGGACCAAATGATGGCGGACATTGCCTCCATGGGTGGCGAGTTGTTCGTGATGGACGATGGCTGGTTTGGCGACAAGTATCCCCGTAAGAACGACAGCTCATCACTCGGCGACTGGGTGGTGGACAAGAACAAGCTTCCGAACGGTATTGAAGGCTTGCTGAGTGATGCCAAGAAACATGGCGTCAAGTTTGGCATCTGGATTGAGCCGGAGATGGCGAACACTACCAGCGAACTCTACGAGAAGCATCCCGACTGGGTACTTAAAGCTTCCGAACGTGACGTTGTGTTGGGACGCGGCGGCACGCAGGTAGTGCTTGACCTTGCCAATCCTGCCGTGCAGGACTTCGTTTTCGGTGTGGTAGACAACCTGATGACCTCTTATCCTGAAATAGATTACATCAAGTGGGACGCCAATATGTCTGTCCAGAACCACGGTTCGCAATATCTGACGAAGGATAATCAGAGCCACATGTACATCGAATTCCACCGCGGCTTCGAGAAAATCTGCCAGCGCATCCGTGCCAAATATCCCGACCTTACCATCCAGGCATGTGCCAGTGGCGGCGGTCGTGCCAACTACGGAGTGCTGCCTTACTTCGACGAGTTCTGGGTAAGCGACAATACCGATGCCCTGCAACGTGTCTATATGCAGTGGGGAACTTCCTATTTCTTCCCCGCCATCGCTATGGCATCGCATATCAGTGCTGCCCCCAATCATCAGACGTTCCGCACCATCCCTCTGAAATATCGGATAGACGTTGCCATGAGTGGTCGTTTGGGTATGGAAATCCAGCCCAAAAATATGACGGAAGAAGAAAAGGCTCTTTGCAAGAATGCCATTGCCGAGTACAAGACCATTCGTCCCGTAGTACAGTTGGGAGACATTTACCGCCTGCTCTCTCCTTATGACAAGCAAGGTGTGGCTTCTCTGATGTACGTGGCTCCGGAGAAGGACAAGGCAGTCTTCTATTGGTGGAAGACGGAACATTTCTGTAACCAGCACCTGCCGCGTGTGAAGATGGCAGGGCTCTGTGCCGACAAGCAATACCGGGTGCATGAACTGAACCGTATAGATAATGTTCCCTTGAACTACGAAGGAAAGAGTTTCAGTGGTGCCTACCTCATGGCAAACGGGCTGGAGATTCCCTACAACCATAAGGTGGACTATCACAAGCAGAACGACTATTCGAGCCGTGTGCTTTATCTGGAAGAGGTGAAGTGACATAAGCAAAGGTGAGGTTGGGCCGTGTAAAGGTGAACTTGAGCGGCGTAAAGGTGAGGTTTATGGGTACAGTTGGTACAGTGGGTACAGCGTCTCTTCTATCTCACACACGCATGTATATAAATAATGTACGCGTTATGAAGTAATGTACATAAGCGCATGTGTGTGAAGCAGAAGAGGCGCTGTACCCACTGTACCAATTGTACCACTGTTTGGATGTCCAACTTTTCTTTTCGTACCCTTTTGGGACTTTCAGGTAAGATGGAAACATAAAAAAAGTCCCACAATACATTGATATTGTAGGACTTTTTTCTTTTTGTCGCCTTCTGGCTTTGTTTCTATGTGAACCGCTTGGGGCTCGAACCCAAGACCCCAACATTAAAAGTGTTGTGCTCTACCTGCTGAGCTAGCGATTCAATCCTTCATTGCTGTTAAGCGGGTGCAAAGATAGATACTTTTTTGAAATTTGCAAAATAATATCATCTTTTTTCTTATCTTTGTCCCCATCAATCCTTGATATTAATCATTATCACTGAACATTAATCATTAAATACATGGCAACAGTAGACGATAAAAAGATTATCTTTTCTATGGTTGGGCTGAATAAAACCATTCAGCAGAACAACAAGCAGGTACTGAAGAACATTTACCTCTCGTTCTTCTACGGGGCAAAAATCGGTATCATCGGTCTGAACGGTTCGGGTAAATCGACCCTGCTGAAGATTATCGCCGGATTGGATAAGTCCTATCAGGGCGAAGTGGTGTTCTCGCCGGGATATTCTGTGGGGTATCTGGCCCAGGAACCGTACCTCGACCCCACCAAGACCGTAAAGGAAATTGTAATGGAAGGCGTGCAGCCCATTGTGGACGCGCTGGCAGAATACGAGGAAATCAATCAGAAGTTTGGCTTGCCCGAATATTATGAGGACCAGGACAAGATGGACAAGCTCTTCTCCCGCCAGGCCGAGTTGCAGGACATCATTGACGCGACCGATGCCTGGAACCTTGACAGCAAGCTGGAACGCGCCATGGACGCCCTCCGTTGTCCGCCCGAAGACCAGTCCGTAGAACATCTTTCCGGTGGTGAGCGCCGCCGTGTGGCCCTTTGCCGCCTATTGTTGCAGAAGCCCGACGTGCTTCTTCTTGACGAGCCCACCAACCACCTTGATGCCGAATCCATCGACTGGCTGGAACAACACTTGCAGCAGTACGAGGGTACGGTGATTGCCGTAACGCACGACCGTTACTTCCTCGACCACGTTGCCGGCTGGATTCTTGAGCTGGACCGTGGCGAAGGTATTCCCTGGAAAGGTAACTACTCCAGTTGGCTGGAACAGAAGACCAAGCGCATGGAGCAAGAGGAAAAGACCGCCAGCAAGCGCCGCAAGACGCTGGAACGCGAGCTGGAGTGGGTGCGCATGGCTCCCAAGGCCCGTCAGGCAAAGGGAAAGGCGCGTCTGAACTCCTACGACAAATTGCTGAACGAGGATGTGAAGGAGAAGGAAGAGAAGCTGGAAATCTTTATCCCGAACGGTCCCCGTCTGGGTAATAAGGTGATTGAAGCCAAGCATGTGGCAAAGGCGTTCGGTGACAAACTGTTGTTCGATGACCTCAACTTCATGCTTCCACCCAACGGTATCGTGGGTATCATCGGCCCTAACGGTGCCGGTAAGACTACGCTTTTCCGTCTTATCATGGGACTGGAAAAGGCAGACAAAGGCGAATTCGAGGTGGGGGAGACCGTAAAGGTTGCCTACGTGGACCAGCAGCACAAGGATATCGACCCCAACAAGAGCGTATATCAGGTCATTTCCGGCGGAAACGATCTGATTCGCATGGGAGGGCGCGACATTAATGCACGCGCCTATCTGTCCCGTTTTAACTTCTCCGGTGCCGACCAGGAAAAGCTCTGTGGGGTGCTTTCCGGTGGTGAACGCAACCGCTTGCATCTGGCGCTCTGCCTGAAGGAGGAAGGTAATGTGCTGTTGCTGGACGAGCCCACCAATGACATCGACGTGAATACGCTCCGTGCCCTCGAAGAAGGTTTGGAGGACTTTGCCGGATGTGCTGTGGTCATCAGTCACGACCGTTGGTTCCTTGACCGTATCTGTACGCATATCCTCGCTTTCGAAGGAGACTCCAATGTGTTCTTCTTTGAAGGTTCTTATTCAGAATATGAGGAAAATAAACAGAAACGTCTTGGGAAAGAAGAACCCACCCGTGTACGTTATAGAAAGCTCATGAATGATTGATTTCGGTGCGAATTTGAAAGTATATTCTTTTACTTGTTGACAATACGAAAGCCCTGCTGTAGAATGCAGGGCTTTTTTTGTTTAAAAATATCTCAAAAAAGCCTTTCTACCTTCAAAAAATGTAACATAAATATAACATTAATCTCGTTTTTATTAGTTATATTTGCGACTTAAAACATAAATTAATGTTTAATTAACACTATCTATTAACAAAAAACAGAATTATGAGAAAACATCTAATTCAATTCCTGTTGGTTGCAGTGTTGTCGGTATTTAGTGCCGCTGCATTTGCTCAGACTACAGTGAGAGGTCAACTTGTTGATTCAGAAACAGGTGAACCGTTAGTGGGTGCCGCCGTCATGGTGGAAGGTACTACACAAGGATCGGTGACCGACATTGATGGCTATTTCAAGCAAAGCGTTGCTTCGAATGCGACATTACTATTCAAGTACGTGGGTTATAAAGACCAGAAGAAGAAGATTACGCAGAAGGGCGCTTCTGTGGATTTGGGTGCTATCCCAATGGAACCGGATGCTGTGATGCTGAAGGACGTAGTGATTACATCGTCAGTGGCAGTTGTCCGCAAAACGCCAGTAGCTCTTTCTACGGTTGATCCTGTATACATTGAAGAAAAGTTGGGAACGCAGGAATTTCCGGAGATTTTGAAAGCGACTCCGGGTGTTTATGCAACTAAAAATGGTGGTGGTTATGGTGACTCAAAAATCAATATGCGTGGATTCCAAGCTGCTAATATCGGTGTGATGGTAAACGGTGTTCCAGTTAATGATATGGAGTGGGGCGGTGTTTATTGGAGCAATTGGGCAGGTCTTTCCGACGTGACCCGTTCTATGCAAACACAACGCGGTCTTGGAGCGTCGAAGGTGTCTTCGCCGTCGGTAGGTGGTACTATCAATATCGTGACACGTACCACTGATCAAAAGAAGGGAGGAAGTGTTTCGTATGGTATAGGAAATGATGGAATGAACAACATCATGTTCAATGTTTCTTCCGGGTTGACCAAAAGTGGATGGGCATTTACACTTCTTGGCGGAAAACGTTGGGGTGATGGCTATATCCAAGGTACGGAATTCGAAGGCTATAATTGGTTTGTAAATATATCCAAGCAATTGGGCGATAACCATACATTGGCGTTGACCGGTTTCGGCGCTCCGCAGTGGCACAATCAACGCTCTCAATATGACGGACTTACAGTTGAAGGTTGGCAGCAAGTGCGTAAATACATGCCTGATGGTCAACAATATCGTTATAATCCTACTTATGGTTTTGGAAAGAATGGTGAACGTAAGGCTTCTGCAAAAAATTTCTATCATAAACCTCAGATAAGCTTGAACCACCAATGGCAAATAAACGCTAAGTCTTCATTGAGTACTGCTCTTTATGTGTCAATCGGTGAAGGTGGCGGTAATAAAGGTTTGGGACAGACTTCCACGGATTCTAATAATTGGTATGGAACCAGCAATGGCGTGTTGAATACAACTTTCCGTAATGCGGATGGTACATTTGCTTATGATAAGATTCAAGATTTGAATGAGCAAAGCGAAAACGGTTCTGTAATGGTGATGTCTAAGTCTAAGAATTCTCACCGTTGGTACGGTTTGCTGTCTACTTACACAACTAAAATAAACGAAAGTATTGATTTCTATGGCGGTATTGATTTCCGTTATTATAAAGGTATTCATACCAATGAAATTACCGACCTTTACAATGGGGAGTATTATACTGACTCTTATTATCGCGGTCGTGTGAAAGCTGCTAATAACGCTGCTGCTGCTAATCCTTCATGGCAATATGAAAAGTTGGGTGTAGGTGATGTCGTATACCGTGATTATGATGGTCATGTGATGAGTGAAGGTGTGTTCTTCCAAGCGGAATACAATAAGGATAAACTGTCGACATTTATAGCTGGTTCATTGAGTAACACCGGATATTGGCGTTATGACCGTTTCTATTATGACAAGGAACATGCGGAAAGTGAAAAATTAAACTTTTTAGGCTATACCATCAAGGGAGGTGCTAACTATAACTTGACAGAAAATCACAATGTATTCTTTAATGTGGGTTATATCAGTCGTGCTCCATTCTTCTCAGGAGGAGCATTCCTGAATAGTACCACAAGTAATGAAACGAATCCTGATGCCATTAATGAAAAAATATTCTCGGCAGAAATAGGATATGGCTTCAAAAGCCGTATTTTCAGTGCTAATTTGAATGCTTATTTCACTAAATGGTTGGATAAGACTACAACCAAGACTGGTGATTATACGACGGCAGATGGAACGGACGACCGGTTTATGCTGAATATGGCAGGCGTGAATGCCAAGCATATGGGAGTGGAACTGGATTTGAAATTCCGTCCTTTCCGTTGGTTGGATGTAACAGGCATGGTTTCTGTTGGTGATTGGAAGTGGGACAGCAATGCAACTGGATATTTTTATAATTCGGCAGGCGATCCTTTGGCAGACCTTAAAGGTACGGTAGCTTCCGGTATTGGAGCAGAAGACCATACTAAATTTACATTGAAGCAAAAGGGAATAAAAGTAGGAGGTTCAGCACAGACTACGGCTGCTTTGGGATTGAATGCGAAAGTGACTAAGGATTTGCGTGTAGGTTTGGATTACACTTATTATGCTAATCTTTATGCTGACTATCAGCTTTCGTCCAGTAATATCATTCCGGGAGAACTTAATGTAGTTGATCCTTGGAAAGTTCCTTCCGGAGGACAATTCGACTTGAATGCAAGCTATAAATTTAATATTGGCAAATGTAATGCTACTCTTTATGGTAATGTGAATAATTTATTGAACTACCATTATATTGTGGATGCTTATGATGGAGGAACTGGTACTTGGGACAGTGCATACCGTGTGTTCTATGCTTTCGGGCGTACTTATTCCTTGAGATTGAAAATAAACTTCTAAATGAAACCTAAAAAGCATAAGAGATATGAAGATAAATAAATGGTTATATATGTCTGCGGCTCTGCTGGTGCTTGCAGGTTGTGATGACGATTGGAACGAGGACAAATTGGATGGATTTAAACGTCCTGAAGTAACAGATATAAAGAAAATTGAGTACACGCTTCTGGATGCTGACTATAAGGCAATAGCCACTAATAAAACGAATAAGGCATTGGCAGAATCTCTTGGTTTATCTGATGCGTTGTCCAAACTGACTAATGATAAATATTTCACGGATGAAATTCCGGCATCCAAATTTATACCGGCTTTCTTATCTGATACTTATCCTACAGCAGATGATAAGTCGGCTATCAAAGTGACTTATAGTAAGCTGGTGGGAGAACCGGAATATCTGGCAACTATAGGAGGAGCTAAACATTACCAACTGACGTCAGATGACTATGCCAAGGTGTGGGGAGAGTCTGTAAAAGCGCCGTTTTTGTCTCCCAAAACAGAAAACCGGATTTCAAAATTGCTGGGTGAGGCAATGGAGGATGCGGCCGAAGGAGATATGGTAATGGTAGATTATGCATATTCGGAAACCGAGCCGAGCATTGGCGGAGGTGAAGAAAAGATGGTTTACCAGCAAGTATCGGAGATTACGGAAGAAGGCGGCAACTATGTGATTGTGGCTCCTGATAAGGAAGGCAATCTGATACCTTTCGGCAAGTTGCAAGATGAGTCAAAGAATTATGGCTATATGGCAGGTGAAGCAGTCACCGTGACAAATGGATTTATTACCAGTGATGTAACGGATTATGTGATTGCAGTTGCACCTTCGAGCGTAGGATATACCTTGCAGCGTCCTGATGGAAAATTCATTTATCAGCAGGGTACCTATAATAGTTTCAATCTGGGTGCTACGATTCCTGATAATGCTTTTGCCGATTGGGTGTTCCAGCCTATTCAAGACGGAATGTTTACGTTGGTTAACGACAAAAACAAGAAGACCGTGAAGTTGAACTTCTATGAAAAAGGAGGAACTTACTCTTACGGTTGCTATCCTGGTACATCTTTTGGAGAGTATTTGAATGCTTCAATGAAAGTGAATGACGGAGACTTCAAAGCGCAGAACATAGCGTTGGAGGAGGTTTCGTATGTATGGAAGTATGATGCCGGATACGGCTATTGGAAGGCAGGAGCTTATGCCAATAATAAGAATAATCCGACTGAAAGCTGGTTGGTGTCTCCCGAAATAGATTTGTCTAAAGCAACAAAGCCGGTGCTTTCTTTTGATAATATTCTTAATCACTTGAAGGGCCATGAGCGCGCAGGATATGTTGAAGCTTATATATTGGCTGATTATACAGATGACGTGCAGACTGCTGCCAAGACTCTTGTAGAGGGAATCACTTGGGGAAGTGGGTCAAGCTGGACTGCTGTGAATTCGGGTGATATAGATCTTTCTGCCTATGCAGGAAAGAAAGTCCGTCTGGCCTTTATGTATAAGAGTACTACGGAATGTGCTCCTACGTTTGAAGTATATAACATTGCAGTAAAAGAACCTGTAAACGGTTATTATGCTGATGTGAAAATCTTTAAGCAAATTCCTGAATCAGAAGCAGCTATGTCAGTTTCTGCATACGGTATGGCTTCTACTCGCTCAGCCGATGGTTGCAACCGTACGGCTTTGTATGCTTATGACGGTTCAGGTTGGAACAAACACGCATTGAATGGCATTACACTTGATGTAATGCAACCAGAGGCATACTCCTCATTAGGTGTGGGTTATTTGACATCGGCTTCAACTGTGCTCCCTGTCTACTTGAAAAACGCATATCCTTATGCACAAGAGGAAGATGTGATAGCTGTGGCTTATTATGCTTCTGCCGAAAATGCTGTGGCTGCCAAGGAATTGATTTACAATGGAGCCGAATGGATTATGACACAAAAGGCCATTAGCTTTGTCGATCAGTTTGTGAAGTCCAATGGAGCTTGGGTTTACGACCCGAGTGTAGTTCTGGAGTTACCGGTAGGAAAGAACCAGCCAGTGTCATCAGTTTATTATCAGGCTATGACTGATTGGGTATGGGAGAATGTGGATGTTCCCAACGGCATGGTGAAAGGACAAGGATATGTGACAACCTATGGAAATAATGAGTATTATACCGGTGCTTCGGCTTACCAGGGCAATGCTGATTGGCGTCCGAGTGCTGCCAAGAACCAATATCCCGCAGAGTATGAGTCAATGGCAGATGCTGATATTGTGGCTTTGCTTCAGAAACGCTTTGTTGAAGTAATGGGAGAGGTTCTTGCCTCTTTGAATCCGGATGCAAAAATGGTGGACGGTGTCGATGTATTCTATACCATAAACTTTGGTGTGTATACGGGTACTGCTGAGAATTGGACGGTAGTTTATAAACTTGTTGCTGATGGCAAGTTTGAATACGTGGAAGGTTCTTTGGCAAAAAGATGATAATAGAGTGAGTATATAATTAGTGAGGGCGGTTTTCTTACAAAGATTTTGTATTTTGTAAAGTGAGCCGTCCTTATTGTCTGATAGAAAAATGATTATGATGAATAAAAAATATGCAATTTGTCTTTTAGGATTGCTCATATCCGTTTGTTTTGCGGCATGTGACAATGAGGGAGATTCGCTGGTAAAAGCGAATGGGTATATTGAAAATACCGAAAATGGCACTTCCACAGCCATACTGAAAGGATATGAAAATCCTAATATAGAGTTCAGTGTGCTTAAACCTTCAGGCTTTGATTCCCCTTTCTATATTAACGAGAAATCTTTTATAGGAGATTCTTATAGTTTTATCGAAGCTTCCGAAAGCAGGCTGGATGCCATGACTACGGTTCCCGTCAATGAAAATTGGGCAGAAACAGCGCTTGTAACTTTGGGAAATACTTATTGGGTGCGTTATGAAAAACCGGACTTTTATCATTACCTGAAATTGCGTGTAGCCTATATTATGGGTAATGAAATAGGGGTAGAATATCTAATAATCGATACAAAAAGCGAAGGCCCTAACCCTAATTCAAATTTCCGTTATCAATCCAAGTATCCGTCTGCGATGAATATGGAAACTCCCGCTTTGAATGAAAGCAATCAGTATGTGGCATACAACGTGACTTTTAACAATAGCCAGCGTGTGAATTTTGCTTTGGAGTATGTGGCTGAGAAGAAGCATTCGGCATGGGTGGCATTCAGTTTCGACCAGTGGACAAGTCAGGACAATGTATCCAGAAAGAATGAGTGGGAGCAGGACGACCCTAATATTGACAATTCTGTGGAAGTGACCGAAAGCATGCACAAAAGTGACGGGTACGACAAAGGACATCTTGTGGCGAGTGAAGACCGGGTATATTGCAGAGATGCTAACCGGCAGACTTTCTATTATGCTAACATTTCTCCGCAAATAGGAGTGTTCAATCAAAAATACTGGGCTGCATTGGAGAAACAAGTGCAGACATGGGGACGTTCTACTCAGCAGTCTGTCTACGACAAGGTCTATGTGACCAAAGGCGGTACGATAAATAAATTGCTGACCAACTTCACCGGTACACTGAAAGCCAATGACCAACTTTATCCTACAACAGATGCTGATGGAAAAACTGTGAGAGGTCTGATTGTACCTGCTTATTATTATATGGCTATTTTATCTGAAAAAAATGGAGTGTATAAAACGATTGGCTTTTATGTGCCTCATGCAGAAACGTTGCCACAGAAACCTACAGCCGACGACTTCCTGGTATATGCCGTAAGCATCGACAAGCTGGAGCAAGAAACCGGTATCGACTTCTTCTGTAACCTGCCTAATGAGATAGAGAAGACTGTAGAAGCTACTTATAGTGCTGACGATTGGGCTTGGTAAAAGCTTCAGAAACTATAAGGAGAGTCTCCCCTTTTAGTATGACGGGCATGTCATGATTTAGGTAGCTTTCTTAAAAGCTGTTTTCGTTTTGATGGAAACTGACTTCTTATCCGTATCTTTGCATATTGATTAAAAAAAGAGATATTCATGGAACTTTCGGATATACTTCATAATTTGAAGATACAAGAACTTACTCCGATGCAGGAGGCTGCTAAGGAAGCCTATCAATCAGCTAAAGATTTAGTACTTCTTTCGCCCACCGGTTCGGGTAAGACACTGGCTTTTCTCCTTCCGCTGGTACAGACCTTGAAAGCGGATATACAAGGTGTGCAGGCTCTTGTACTAGTACCTTCACGCGAATTGGCTTTGCAGATAGAAACTGTGTTCAAGTCCATGGGAACTCCTTTCAAAGCTATGAGCTGCTATGGCGGACGCCCTGCCATGGAAGAACACCGGACAATGAAAGGCGTTCATCCCGCTGTCATTATCGGTACTCCGGGACGTATGAGCGACCATTTGAGGAAAGAGAATTTCAATGCCGCCACTGTCGTCACTCTGGTGATAGATGAATTCGACAAGTGTCTTGAGTTCGGTTTCCATGACGAGATGGCAGAGGTTATCGGGCAGCTTCCCTCACTGAAAAAGCGTGTGCTTCTCTCGGCCACCGATGCAGAGGAAATACCGCAATTTGCCGGAGTAGGAGGTGATTCCCCGTCTTCCGTCTCCCGGTTCATGAAGCTTGATTTTCTTGCTCCGGAAGCCCTTGCTCCGCGTCTGCGGCTGCATAAGGTCGTTTCTCCGGAGAAGGACAAACTGGAAACCCTCTATAACCTGCTTTGTACCCTCGGCTATCATTCCACCTTGGTATTCTGCAATTATCGTGAAAGCGTGGAGCGTGTTGCCGGGTACCTGCAAGCCAGGAAGTTCCTTTGCGACATGTTCCATGGCGGTATGGAGCAGCCCGACCGCGAACGTGCGCTTTACAAGTTCCGTAATGGCAGTTGCGCCGTACTGATATCTACAGACCTTGCCGCCCGCGGACTGGATATTCCGGGTATTGAGAATGTGGTGCATTACCATCCTCCCGTAAACGAGGAAGCCTATACACACCGTAATGGACGTACCGCCCGTTGGGAGGCATCGGGAAATGCATATCTTGTCCTGCATGCCGAGGAGCGGGTACCCGAGTACATTTCTGAAGACATCGAAACGTACGAGTTTCCGGAGACGCTTCCCAAACCGGCCAAGCCCCGATGGGCTACCTTATATATAGGTAAAGGGAAAAAGGATAAGTTGAACAAGATAGATATTGTCGGCTTCTTGTATAAAAAAGGAGGAATGGCGCGTGAAGATGTCGGGCAGGTGGACGTAAAGGAACACTATGCCTTTGTAGCCGTGCGCCGCAGTAAAATGAAACAATTGTTGACGCTGGTACGCGGTGAAAAAATCAAGGGAATGAAAACTGTTATCGAGGAAGCAAAGTGATTTATCTTATAAATATTCATTTTATTTGCGCTTATTCTTTTGAATATGAAGTAATGAAACCGCCTTGCTTTTAGTTTCTCTAAAAGTATTATCCTTGATAAGTAAAGATAACAAAATGGTGCATATATCTTGTATAAACCATTAAAAAGTAAGCTAAATGCGGCTTAAAAATAGAATTTCATCAGGAAAGGTTTGTTTTGAAGAAATATTTCCGTAATTTCGCAAAGTCGAAAGACATTAATGAACGAAATTGTATAACCAAAACAAACTTCAAATGAAAAAGCATAATTTCAATGCAGGACCTTCTATCCTTCCTCGTGAGGTGATTGAGAATACGGCACAAGCTATTCTTGATTTCAATGGCTCAGGCCTCTCACTGATGGAAATCAGCCACCGTGCCAAAGACTTCCAACCCGTTGTGGACGAAGCTGTGGCATTATTCAAAGAATTGCTCAATATCCCCGAAGGATATTCGGTACTGTTCTTGGGCGGTGGTGCCAGTTTGGAATTCTGCATGGTACCCTTCAACTTCCTTGAAAAGAAAGCTGCTTACCTGAATACGGGTGTATGGGCCAAGAAAGCCATGAAAGAAGCTAAGGCATTCGGTGAAGTAGTTGAAGTCGCTTCTTCCGCTGAATCTACTTATACCTATATTCCGAAGGACTATACAGTGCCTGCTGATGCAGACTATTTCCACATCACTACCAACAATACAATCTACGGTACGGAACTGAAAGAGGATTTGGACGTAAACGTTCCGATGGTGGCCGATATGTCTTCTGATATTTTCTCCCGTCCTATCGACGTGTCCAAATATATCTGTATCTATGGTGGTGCGCAGAAGAATCTGGCTCCTTCCGGTGTTACATTCGTCATCGTGAAGAATGACGCTCTGGGTAAGGTATCCCGCTATATTCCGACCATGCTGAACTATCAGACGCATGTGGACAGCGGCTCTATGTTCAATACTCCTCCCGTTGTCCCCATCTATGCAGCCCTGCAGACATTGCGCTGGATTAAGGCAGAGGGTGGCGTGAAGGAAATGGAACGCCGTGCCATCGAAAAGGCCGATATGCTGTATGCCGAAATTGACCGTAACAAAATGTTTGTAGGTACGGCTGCCAAAGAAGACCGTTCACGCATGAACATCTGCTTTGTGATGGCTCCCGAATACAAGGAATTGGAAGCTGACTTCTTGAAGTTCGCTACCGAAAGAGGTATGGTAGGTATCAAGGGACACCGTTCTGTAGGTGGATTCCGTGCATCCTGCTACAATGCCATGCCGAAGGAAAGTGTGCAGGCTTTGATTGACTGCATGCAGGAATTTGAGAAACTTCATTAATAATATTGTTTTTCACCACAGATTACACAGATTTGCACAGATTGTTTTTATGATTAAACTCTGTGATAATCTGTGTCATCTGTGGTGAGTCTTTTTAATATCATGAAATTATGAAAGTATTAGTTGCAACAGACAAACCGTTTGCCAAAGTGGCAGTAGACGGTATCCGTAGAGAAATAGAAGCAGCAGGTTACGAACTCGTGCTGCTGGAGAAATATGGCGAAAAAGCCAAGCTGCTGGAGGCTGTGAAAGATGCCAACGCTATCATTATCCGCAGTGACATCATTGATGCTGAAGTGCTGGATGCCGCCAAGGAACTGAAGATTGTGGTGCGTGCCGGTGCCGGTTATGACAATGTGGACCTGGAAGCAGCTACTGCCCACAATGTATGTGTAATGAATACTCCGGGACAGAACTCCAATGCTGTGGCCGAGTTGGCTTTCGGCTTGATGGTGATGGCTGTCCGTAATATGTATAACGGTACTTCCGGTACGGAACTGATGGGCAAGAAACTGGGTATCCACGCTTATGGTAACGTGGGTCGCAACGTAGCCCGTATTGCCAAAGGCTTCGGTATGGAGATTTATGCGTTCGACGCTTTCTGCCCGAAAGAAGTAATCGAGAAGGATGGAGTGAAGGCTGTGGGTTCTGCCGAAGAGCTTTACTCTACTTGCGATGTCGTTTCCCTGCATATTCCTGCAACTGCCGAAACGAAGAATTCCATCAATTATGCATTGGTGAACAAGATGCCGAAAGGCGCACTGCTGGTGAACACAGCCCGTAAGGAAGTCATCAATGAAGCCGAGCTTATCCAGCTGATGGAAGAGCGCACCGACTTGAAATACATGACCGACATTATGCCTGCTGCCAATGAAACATTTGCAGCCAAGTTTGCCGGACGTTATTTTTCTACACCGAAAAAGATGGGGGCCCAGACTGCCGAAGCCAATATCAACGCAGGTATTGCCGCTGCTAAGCAGATTGTAGGCTTCCTGAAAGACGGTTGCGAGAAGTTCCGCGTAAACAGGAAATGAGATGAATAGTAAGACTACCTATAAATGTTCAGTTCTTTATTTAGCAATAGGTGCTGGTATATTTCCATTAAGTAGTATATTCAGAAATGAATTGTCAGATTTCGCCCTCGGCTTTTGCGAGGGCGTATCTGTTGTACTGATATTAAGTAGTGCTATTTATCTGATAAGATATTTTGTGAAAAAGAAACCTCAATAATCCATATAAAACACTCTCTTATGGCTATAATTAAACCCTTTAAAGGGATTCGCCCCCCTCAGGATTTGGTGGAACAAGTAGCGTCCCGTCCTTACGACGTATTGAATTCTGCAGAAGCACGTGCAGAAGCGGAAGGTAATGAGAAGTCCCTATATCATATCATCAAGCCGGAAATAGATTTTCCCGTCGGTACGGATGAACATGACGAACGTGTTTATCGGAAAGCTGCAGAGAACTTTCGTATGTTCCAAGAGAAAGGCTGGCTGGTGCAGGATGATAAAGAAAACTATTACGTCTATGCCCAGACCATGAATGGCAAGACACAGTACGGTCTTGTTGTCGGTGCCTATGTTCCCGATTATATGAACGGCGTTATCAAGAAGCACGAGTTGACTCGTCGTGATAAAGAGGAGGACCGTATGAAGCATGTCCGCGTGAACAATGCCAACATTGAGCCCGTATTCTTTGCCTATCCCGATAACGCTGCACTGGATGCCGTCATTTCCCGTTATACAGCGGGGAAACCGGTATACGACTTTATCGCTCCGGGTGATGGTTTCGGTCATACCTTCTGGATTATAGACAAGCAGGAGGACATTGATGCCATTACCCAAGAGTTTGCCCAAATGCCCGCCCTCTACATTGCCGATGGGCATCATCGCAGCGCCGCTGCCGCTTTGGTGGGTGCGGAGAAAGCCAAGCAAAATCCCAATCACCGTGGTGACGAAGAGTACAACTACTTCATGGCTGTGTGCTTCCCTGCCAACCAGTTGACTATTATTGACTATAACCGGGTGGTGAAGGACTTGAACGGCATGACTCCCGAAGAGTTTCTGGCTGCTGTGGGCAAGAATTTCATCGTGGAGGAGAAAGGTGAGGACATCTATAAGCCGTCCGAACTGCATAACTTCTCCCTCTATTTGAACGGAAAGTGGTACAGCCTTACTGCCAAACCGGGTACTTATAATGATAACGACCCCATTGGAGTACTGGATGTAACCATCTCCTCCAATCTGATACTGGATGAAGTGCTCGGCATCAAAGACCTCCGTTCCGACAAGCGTATTGACTTTGTAGGCGGCATCCGTGGTCTGGGAGAGTTGAAGAAGCGGGTGGACAGTGGTGAGATGAAAGTGGCATTGGCCCTCTATCCCGTTTCCATGAAGCAGCTGATGGACATCGCCGATACGGGCAACATCATGCCTCCCAAGACAACTTGGTTTGAGCCGAAGTTGCGTTCGGGACTGGTGATTCATAAACTGGACTAAATGAATTGATATAAACTGAAACGGGGATGTCTTCCACTAAAAGACATCCCTGTTTTTTTCGGATTAAAACAGAATAATAAGTAAGGTTATTATGTAGAAAATGCCGACCTTTGCCGAAAAATTGAGAGTATACAATGAAGGTATTGATTCTTAACGGCAGTCCTCGCCGTCATGGCAACATATCGAAAATGTTGGAGCTGATGAAGCGGGAACTTGAAGGTTGCGGAGCTGAGACTGTTTATATAGACGTTCCGCGGTTGCAGGTGCATCCCTGCATCGGTTGCATGAAGTGCCGCAGTTCATTGAAGTGTTGTCTGCCCGAGGATGGGGCACAGAGAGTGTTGCAGTCTATGAAAGAAGCCGATGCAGTGATAATCGGTGCCCCTTGCTATTGGGGAAACATGCCGGGAGAAGTGAAAGTGCTTTTCGACCGTATGGTTTACGGTATGATGGGGGAGAACTCCTGGGGAATGCCCCTTCCGCTTCATAAGGGCAAGAAAGCGATTGTGGTAAGCACTTGTACTACCCCTTATCCTTTCAATATTCTCTATAATCAGACGCACGGTGTGGTGAAAGCTTTCAGGGAGATTCTGAAATGGAGTGGTTTCAAGATTGTGAAAACCATTGAGAGGGGAGGTACTAAGAAGCATCCTGAGCTGACGGAAAAGGATATGCGGAACTGCAAGAAAGCAGTGCACAAATTATTGTAAAGTATTGAAAAAGTCAATATGAGTAGAAAAGAAGAATATAAATTGCAGAACGAACAGTTTCTGGAGCAATTGCGTACGGCAGAAGGAATCAAGGAATTGCCTTGCGGCATACTTTATCGGGTATTGGAGGAAGGCAGAGACGGTCCGACACCACGTCTCAACAGTGTAGTATCTGTGCATTATAAAGGCACTCTTATCAATGGGCGTGAGTTCGATAATTCGTGGAAACGGAAGTGTCCGGAGGCTTTTCGTCTGAATGAAGTGATTGAGGGCTGGCAGATTGCCTTGCTACGAATGCATCCCGGAAGTCGTTGGATTGTATATATCCCTTACACCATGGGATACGGTACACGTACCAGTGGACCCATTCCGGCGTATTCCACACTGATATTTGAAGTGGAATTACTAAATATCTCGTGACACTGCTGAACAATTTGCTTTTTTATCTTGTTCTCATATAAGAATTTAGAAAAACTCAATAGGTATGAATATAGATAAGAAAGCAGGGCATATTGACCCGAAAGTAGCATTGTCCCAGGCAGAACATGAAAAGGGAACAGTACCCGGACAACAGATTGGCCTTTACGGTAATGCAGACAAGAGAGATGTTCGTCAGGTCGTAAAGATTCTGAATCCTGACAAAAACAGTATGGAGAGCAGAGGTTAACCCTCTGCTTTTTTTATTACATGCCTCTTTCTTCGTCGAGTCCAGATGATTTGTTGGAGGGTTTTGTATCTTTGTACCCGGAAATGAAACTCTTAAAAACAAAAGCAGGATGCTACGGAAAGGAGACCTCACTCAAGGAGGCATAACCGGTACTTTATTACATTTTACCCTACCCATGATGGTAGGGTCTTTTTTGCAGCAATGCTACAACATTGCAGATACGCTCATTGTAGGCCAATGCATTGGTGCAGGGGCGTTGGCGGCGGTCGGTTCGGCATACACATTGATGGTTTTCCTTATATCCGTTTTGCTGGGACTGGCGATGGGCAGTGGCACTGTGTTCTCTTTACATTATGGTGCCGGAAACCATGTAGCACTGTGTCGTAGCATATTCAGTTCGTTTGTACTGATAGGTATCGTGACATTGATACTGAATGTAGCCGTTTTTATCTGGCTCGACCCTATTCTCCGGCTGTTGCAGGTCCCGCAAGACATATACAGCATGATGCGCAGCTACTTGTGGATAATCTTCTGCGGTATAGTTTTCACCTTTATCTATAACTTCTACGCATCTCTGCTGCGTGCAGTAGGGGATTCTGTCACTCCGCTTTGGTTTCTGGCAGTTTCTGTCGTTCTGAATATAGCGCTCGACTTGTTTTTTATCCTACAACTGGATTGGGGGATTCAAGGTGCGGCTGCGGCCACTGTCCTTGCTCAAGGAGTAGCTGCTCTGGGCATCATTATTTATACTTACAGAAGGCGTCCGGAACTGCGATGGCATCATGAAGATATGTGTTTTGACCGTACTTGCTTGAAGGAAATAGCTTCCTTCTCTACACTGACTTGCGTCCAACAGTCGGTGATGAATCTGGGAATCCTGATGGTACAGGGACTTGTCAACAGCTTTGGAACAGCGGTAATGGCAGCTTTTGCGGCAGCTGTGAAGATTGACTCTTTCGCCTATATGCCCGTGCAGGAATTTGGGAACGCCTTTTCCACCTTTATTGCACAGAACTTCGGGGCCGGACGTTACGACCGTATCCACCGGGGTGTTCGCAGTGCATTTGTCACGGCTGTTGTTTTTTCGCTCCTTGTGTCCGTATTGGTTTTCATCTTTGCCAAACCGTTGATACTTATCTTTGTCCGTCCGGACGAAACGGAGATTATTGCGGTGGGAGTGGCGTACCTACGCATTGAAGGTGCTTTCTACTGTGGCATCGGTATCTTGTTTTTGCTGTACGGATACTACCGGGCCATCCGTATGCCGGGCATGTCTGTTGTGCTGACCGTGCTGTCGCTGGGCACCCGTGTAGTTCTTTCTTACTGGCTTGCTTCGATACCTGAGATTGGGGTGACAGGCATCTGGTGGTCCATCCCCATCGGCTGGCTGATTGCCGACGTGGTCGGTATCTGGTGCTATCGGTATGTTAAAGGAGTTAGAGGGAGTTAAAAGAAAATCCGGCAAATTTGCTCCACTGTCCTTTGGATATTTTCTTGAGCAAACTCGGGTTGCATGGCCTGCTCCAAAGAGATGGGAGAGGGGGTAATGGAGAATACGCCCCGGAATCCGGCTGCATTCAGTATCCCGGCATCCTCTATCGCTCCTGCCAGCAGGATGACGGGAATATGTTGCCTTCTTGCTTCCTGCAAGATGCCTGAAGGTACTTTCCCCATAAGAGTCTGCCGGTCCGATTTCCCTTCTCCGGTGATGATGAGGTCGGCATCCTTAATCTTTTCTGCAAAGTCCAGAGTTTCCAAAAAAAGCTCTATGCCGGGTTTCAACTGTGCATCCAGAAATGCGTGGAGACCGCCCCCCATACCGCCTGCCGCACCGGCACCGGGATGCAAGGATACGTCTTTGCCGGTAGTGCGGAATATGACGTCCGAAAGATGCTGCATAGCAACATCCAGTTCCTTCACCATATCTGCATCTGCTCCTTTTTGGGGAGCGAATATGTGGGCTGCTCCATTGGGACCGAAGAAAGGATTGCGTACATCACACGCCGCCGTGAAACATGTCTTTTTCAGTGCGGGATGGGCGGAAGAGCTGTCAATGGAGCTGATTGCCGATAGAAGGGCACCGCATAGGGCGATGCCTTTTTCCATGCTTCCCACTTCGTGTCCTTCTTTATCGAAGAAACGGAATCCCAATGCTTGCAGCATTCCCAGACCGGCATCGTTCGTGGCGCTCCCTCCAAGTCCGATGACGAAACGGAGGCATCCCCGTTCCAGGGCATCGCGTATCAGTTCGCCCGTTCCGAAGGTGGTGGTTTTCATCGGATTCCTTTTGTCGGCAGGAACCAGTGGCAGTCCGCTGATGGCAGCCATTTCTACGAATGCGGTATTGCCGTCTCCGGAGATACCGTAACTGGCATCGCACGGTTGCATCAACGGGTCGTGGGCACGGACGGTGATACGTTTTCCGTTACTGGCGGCAAGCAGGACGTCGAGCATGCCTTCTCCACCGTCGGCCACGGGGAGCACGATGGTCCGGCATTCGGGACATGCGGCATGTACCCCTTGGGCGGCAGCTTCTCCGGCTTCTGCCGAGGTGAGACATCCTTTAAAGGAATCAAGGGCAATCACTATCTTTTTCATAAATGCGGTCTTTTATAATTTCGTCATGCTTCGGATGACAAGTTGTACAATTACAAAGGTATATACAAAATTTCATTTCTTTTTTCATGCAAGCATGAAAGTTCTCTCTTCAGTTTGCATTATCTTTGCAGCATGAGCGAAGATACGTATAAAACCATCGTTGCCCCTTCCGAGGGCATTTACACTGAAAAGCGCAGCAAGTTCATTGCTATTGCCCTGCCGGTGCGTACAGTAGAGGAGGTGAAGGCGCATCTGGAAACTTACCAGAAGAAATACTACGACGCCCGCCACGTGTGCTATGCCTACATGTTGGGCCATGAGCGGAAGGACTTCCGTGCCAACGACAACGGCGAACCATCGGGTACGGCAGGCAAGCCGATTCTGGGACAAATCAATTCCAACGAACTGACGGATATTCTCGTCATCGTAGTGCGCTACTTCGGCGGTATCAAGTTGGGTACGAGTGGACTGATTGTAGCTTATAAGGCTGCTGCCGCCGAAGCCATTGCCGCTGCCACCATCATTGAAAAGACGGTAGATGAGGAGGTGACTTTCCTCTTCGAATACCCCTTCATGAACGATGTGATGCGGGTGGTGAAGGAGGAGGAGCCGGAAATCCTGGAACAGTCGTATGATATGGACTGCCGCATGACGCTCCGTATCCGCCAGTCCATGATGCTGAAGTTGCGGGCACGGTTGGAGAAAGTAGAAACATTGAGGTTTGAATAATACAACAAATGGGATAAGAGCCCCTTTCAATAGGGAAGTTGTTCGTTTCCTTTAACGGAACAAGTTGTTTTGTCCTTCGGAACAGACTGTTTTCTTTGCGGAAACGGCATCACTCCTTATGAAAGGCTGACTCCCCCCTTTAAACAAAAGAAAGTTTATGGCATTTAGTGCAACAAAAAGAGAACTGGGCGAGCTCTACACCTTCTTTCGCCTGCTGGCGGATGGAGCTGTGTCACTGGGTACACCGAAAGCTGAAAAAGACGAAACCCTGCGCTGGCCTGTTGCCTTGATACAGAGGGAAGAGCATGACGGTACGCGCCGTTACTATATCGAAGCGCAGGAAGTGCGCGTTGTCAGCGGAACTACCGGGAAGGACGGTTCGTTTGTTCCGGGCGAGAAGGAGGAACTGTGTTTCCCCCGCGAAGACTTTGGTGATGCGGCAGAGTTGGTTCTGCATCTGTTGAAGAACGTTTCGGGCGAGGAAGTGGAAGTGACTGAAGGCTTGGAAGCTTTCCTGGATGCTGTCAATATCTTCGACCTGGAAGCAAAGACGGAGGACCGTACCGATTTCTCCGTAGCTTTCTGGCATCCCGAAGCTCCGCTAACGGGCTTCAATGTCCGTTGTCGCCTTACCCCGATGAATCCGTTGCTGGACGGAGGGCGCACGGCGAATCTGAAGCTGGAGCAAAGCGGTGTCAAGTTTGCCGTGCCCACGGTGAACAAGGTGAATGCCCTGCCGGAATCTTCTATGGAAGTAGCAGAACGCATGATGATGATTGAGCGACTGGGCGGCGTGCTGAAGTATGCCGACGTTGCCGACCGCGTGTTCCGCTGCAACCTGCTGATGATAGACCTCCACTTCCCCCGCATGCTTGCCGAGATGGTGCGCTTGATGCACTTGGACGGCATCACCCGCATCAGCGAATTGACGGAGCGCATCAAGGAGATGAATCCGCTGAAGATAAAGGACGAGTTGATAAACAAGCACCGCTTCTACGAGTTCAAGATGAAGCAGTTCTTGCTGGCGCTTGCCCTCGGCATGCGCCCTGCCAAAATTTATAACGGTACGGACTCTGCCGTCGAAGGCATCTTCCTGACGGACGGCAACGGGCAGATACTCTGCTACCACAAATCCCGTCCGCAGGTCTTTGCAGACTTCCTTTATCAGAACACGCGTTTGGAGAAAGGTGCCGTAGAGAAAGATAAATACGGCTTCTTGGAGCGCGAGAACGGCGTCTGGTACTTCAAGCTGAATGTGAAGATTGGACTGGTGAAACGATGAAACAGCCCTACTGAATACGCACCGATTTGCATTATCAATAATCAACTATCAATTCTCAATTAAACAAATGAACGAGACATTACAAACTATCAAGGCACGCCGTAGCGTCCGTGCCTATATGGAACAGCAGGTTTCCGCAGAAGATTTGAATCTTATCCTTGAGGCGGCTACTTATGCCCCCAACGGTATGCATTTGGAGACGTGGCACTTCACTGCCATTCAGAATAAGGAAGTACTGAAAGAGTTGAATGATAAAATCAAAGGCGCCTTTGCCAAGAGTGACGACCCTCATACACGGGAACGTGGACATAGCCAGACTTATTGCTGCTACTATCATGCCCCCACGCTGGTCATTGTCTCCAACGAGCCTACCCAATGGTGGGCTGCTATGGATTGCGCTTGCGCCTTGGAGAACATTTTCCTTGCAGCCAAGTCCCTCGGCATCGGTTCCTGCTGGATTAACCAGTTGGGGCAGACCTGCGACGACCCCGATGTCCGCGCTTTCTTGACAAAGCTGGGTGTACCCGAGAGCCATAAGGTATATGGCTGCGCAGCCCTGGGATATGCTCCCGCCGATGCTCCGGTGAAGGAGAAAAAGGTGAAGGAAGGTACGGTGACCATCATCCGCTAAACAGAGATACCCGCAGGAGAGGTGGCGGTCAGGTAATTAATCATACATGAAGCAAAATAACGTATAATTCCGCCACTCTCCGTTGGGCTTCCTCTTCACAGAGGAAATGGGTTATCGCTGCATATTGATGATGCCGCTGTCCGTATCACTGTTGTTCAGCCCCTTGTTGCCTGCCTTGTGCTTGCGTCCGAACTCGAATGTATAACCCACGCGCAGCACGACCATCTGTCCCGTCTCCCTGACGAATGTCTCGGAACGGAAAGGAGCCACTTTGCTGATTCTTTCTTTTCCCACTTTATAATTATTGGTGAAGGGAAACATAATACCGATTCCCGCCTGAAGGTTCTGCCGGGTGTACATTGCCATGAATGCCGTCTGGTTTTCGTTCTTTTTAATGGTTTCGCCGAAGAAATTGTTCTGCACTTTCCGGAACTGCCCGAGCAGCGAGAGGCCTTTATATTGCACTTGCGCCATCACGCTGTAATAGAATTCATCGTACATATGGCTATAGTTCAGGCCTTCCGACCAACTGCGCGTATATCCTCCCGAAGCATAAAGCGTCAGGAAATCTTTCAGTCCGAACAGTGTAGCGCCATTTATGCCGGCCATCAGTTCCGTATTCAGGCTTTGGAACGACCGCTGGTTTTCATCCTTCAGTATCAGTTTGCCGTCCTCCACGAAGATGCTTTCCATGATGGGATTGTCATAATACTGGTGGCGTACGCTCAGATTGGCATTGAACTGCTTCTTCGAATAGCTGTAAGACAAGGAGTTCGTGAACTGTTGATACGTTTTCAGCAACGGGTTTCCGCGGACTATCTGTATCGTGTCCATCGCCTGCTCCACATCAGTCAGCGAACCGAGCGACGGTATGGCAGGACTGATGTTGAACCGGTAGCGCAGGAATCCCGCCTTCTTCAGATTATAGCTCAACCGCACGGTGGGCGTGAAGGTATAGTAAGCATGGTCTTCCTCACTTTCCTTGAACCAGGCACGTGTCATTCCTACACTGCCCGCATAGCTGAAGTCCTTTACCTTGCCCTGCACCTCGAAGAAAGCGGATGTCTGCGACTGGTCCATCTTCGAAGTGGTAGGGTTGGAACCTTTATACTCATTCTCTGTCCGCATCTGATAGTGGCGGGCACCGCCGCTCAGCTTCACCTCCTTGAAGTTCTTTTCATAGATGGCTTCGCCGATGACGGAGCGCTTGTCACCGTCCACTAATGTCTGGATGTCTGCCAGCGGTGCGTTCTCGTCCTTGTACTCCTTGTATTTCCGGTTGTTCTTGGTATGGATGAGCGTTCCCGTTACATTCACCTGGATGCTCTGCTGATGGGGCAGGGTATGCTGGAAGTAAAGGTCGAGCGCCGGAGAGTAGCTGGATGTGTGGTTGTTGACGTACGAATAGATGGACTCCGTGCTGCCCACTGCCCACATCTTGTTCAGCTCATTCTGGTAGGGGGCATTGCTGAGGTTGTTACGGAAAATGGCATTGAATACATATTTGTCCGCTTTCGTCAGATTGTACGTCAGATTCAGGTTGTTGATGAAGCTCAGGGAGGGAGACTCGTCTTCGATGCCTTCCTTGATGCGGTCGATGGTACGGTCGCCCAGATAGAAGGTTTCATGGGATTCGAGGCGGCTGTGATACTTGCCGTTCTTGTTGAAGTAGTCGATGCCCCATTCGGAGTTCTTGTAATTGAACTTCGCGCTCAGGAAATTCTCTCCCCATAGGGTGTGGGGCGAATCGGAGAGTTGGAAGTTCACAACACCGCCCGTTTCGCGGCGGCGCAGGATAATGTTGACTACGGCGCCCAGCTCGTCGTCTCCGTACTGCTTGCCGGGGTCTTCGATGAACTCCACACGCAGTACGTCTTTGGCTCTGACGGCCGCTATCTCCTTGTCTGTCACTTTAATGCCGTTGATACGGGTTTGTACGGACCCACCACCGCTGACGCTCATGCTGTTGCTCAGATTGTCCACTTGCAGACGGGCAATGCCGAGATTGTTCAGCAGGTCGTAGGCACCGAACGAGCGTTTCAGCTGGCTTTCGGAAGGCAGGATAATTTGCCGGTCTACCCGCTGCAGCACATTGCTGGCGGATACCGTCACTTCACCGAGGCTTACGGCATCTTCCTGCAACTGTACATCGCCCAGGTCGAGGCTTTTATTCAGTTTCAGCAGTATGTTTTCACTTTGGAGGCCGATGAAGGAGATGGAAAGGCGGTAATCGCCTGCCTTGATTTTATGGAGGGTGAACTTGCCTTGTGCATCCGAGGTTACTCCGGTCACCAAAGTAGAGTCTATGGTCCATAATGACACATTGGCGGCTATAATTGCCTCTTGCGAAGTGTCCGTGACGCGTCCTTTGATGGAGAGGCTCTGTGCCTGCGTACGGAGTACGGAGAGGGCAAGCAATAGTAAAAAAAGTTTGGTTTTCATAATCGTTTGTATTAGTCTGTTACTGTTGGATAGGGATGCAAAAGCCACTCCTTCCGTTAAGGAAAGATGTTGAGGCTTGTATGTCAGTTGTTTATACTTTCCTCGTCTGTCCGATGAAAGTCAGGAATGCATGAAGGAATAAATCTCGTACATCAGTGTCGAAACTTTGACAATCGTAAGTCCGAAGAGGAGTCCGAAGGTAATCCATAATGCAGTCTTTGCGTATCTCTTCATGAACCGTCTTTTTTAAGTTTGTTATATCGTTCTGTTATTTCTTCTATACTGATGCTGAGCAGCTCCATGCTGCGGAACATGTCGGCAAGCTGGTTTTCAAAAAACTCTTTCTTCTGTATTCGCATCACTTTCTTCACCGCATCTTTGGAGAGGTAGAACCCCATTCCCCGTTCCGGGTAGATGATGTCCTCCGTCTGGAGGTATTCATAGGCCTTCAACACGGTGCGCGAGTTCACTGCCAGTTGTGTGGAGAGCTCCCTCACGGATACCACCCGCTCTTCCGCCCGCCATTCGCGGGTGAGAATCTTGCTGAAACAGAAGTCTACAATCTGCTGGTATATCGGCTTGTTGGTCTTGAAGTCCATAGGCTACAGTTGTTTTTCTTTGAGCAGGAAGTAGCTCGATGCCCATGAACCGAGCAGCACACTGATAGGAGCCGCATAATTGCAGAAAGTCACGATGGCTTGTGCACCGGCCGACAGCGGATAGCTGGTGTGGGGCCATGTGGCAATGTTATCCATCCAGTATCCGTCCGCTCTGGCTTCGGGCATGAGGGAGGCCACAAAAGTTACAATTCCTATGCAGACGGCAATGGAGCCTACAAAGATGGTGAAACTTTTCAGCAGGACTTGCCGGCTGAAGGCGAAGTATCCGATGAAGGCGGAAGCATGCAGGATTACATAGGTCAGTATCTGGGTGTTGTGTATCCGGAACATCGTGATGTGCGTTGCAAAATACTGCAGGAACTCGCTGCCGCTTAAGGACAGCAGACCTTTGAGGCAGGCTATCAGCAGACTGCAGAATAGGGGAAGCAGCAGCAGGTATTTTATCCAGATATGCAGGAACTTCTCGAATGCCGATGCCGGCAGCAGTATATCGAGAGTGGAGCTGTGTTTGCTGAAATTTGTTTCCAGCAGGCAGGGGGCCATGAGGATAAACCATAGTACGTAGCGGGAGAATTCGGTGGCAGAGGTATGTTTGCCGTAGTAACTTCCACCGCGGTTTATGTCGTAGAGGATGCACAGGATGCAGATGAACGATACGACGGCTGCCGACCAAAGCAGGTGCCTGCCGGTCTCATTCCTTTTATATTGTTCCAGTAGCAGGAAGCGTTTCAGATTAAAAGTTGCGTTCATAGTTCTGTTTGTATGATGGATTTTCATTGAAACATGCTCTGTATCTTTTCCGGTTGTTGCAACACCGCTTTATACAGCAGTTCGATGTCCGGTGTGTTCTCTTCTCCGTCCTCGTTGGGGAGAATGGAGAAATGGCCCGACAAGTCTTGTTCGCTGTAGATGCTTTCTGCCGGCAGGATGTCCGTACGGGCAAAGAGAAGCCGGTTACTGATTTCGTCCAGCGAACGGTTCAGTAATATTTCGCCTTTGCCAAGGATGACGAGATGGTCCAGCAGATTCTCGAAGTCGTGCGCCTGATGGGTGGAGATGAGCAGCGTGCTTTCATCGTCCATGCTGCGGCTGATGATACGTTTCAAGGCTTGGCGGGAGGTGATGTCCAGCCCGTTTGTCGGTTCGTCGAGCAGGATGTATGGAGTATGCAGGGCAAAGGCGTATGCCAGCATTGCCTTCTTCTGTTGTCCGTAGGAGACGGAAGAGAGTTTTTGTTTCCGGTTGATTTTCAGCTCTTCCAGGTTCAGCTTGAATTCTTCCTGATTGAAATGTGGATAGAATACGGAATGGCGTGCAGCGAAGCTGGCGATGCTTTCGGTAGGCATCTGCAACTCTTCGGGCAGGAAGAAGTAACGGGCCAACCCTTCGGACTGTCTCTCTGCCGTGTTTCTTCCGTCTATGCTGCACTTTCCGTTTTTGGGGAAGAGTAGTCCGCAGATGAGATGCATCAGCGTCGTTTTGCCTACGCCGTTTTCTCCCAGAAGTCCATATATACCGTTTCCTATTTCCAAAGATATGTTGTTGAAAATAAGTGGATTGGACTTGTAACCGTAGCTCGTATTCTCTATCGTTATCATAATTTTATTAGTGTTGCACTGATGTACAACACTGCAAACGTAGGGTAAGTTATGGAGAAAAGCAAGGGAAAGAGATACTTATTAACTTCTTTTAGCGGTTGTGCGCTTGCCGTTTGCTTACAGCATCTTCACCAGTATGTCCCATACAGCCACCATGTGGCAGGCTGAACCGCCCAATACAAAGAAATGGAAAACCGAATGCATGTACCGTGCTTTGCGCAAGGAGTAGAAGGCGGCTCCCGTGATGTAGCATACCCCCTCGGCAATAATCCAGTAGCAGGCTGTGGGGGAGAGGGCGAAAAGCTGCTTGAATACTACCAGTACGGACAGCCCCATCAGGATGTAGCATACTGTTTCCACGTAACTGTGCTCCTCCATCTTGCGGAAGCTGACAACAGTACCGATGATGGCGCATAGCCAGACGAAGCCGAAAAGTCCCCAGCCCCAACCGCCGTCCTCTCTCAATGCAATGAGTATGATGGGGGAATAACTGCCTGCAATGTGCCAATAGATGGCTGCATGGTCCCAATGCCGCAAGCGTCGTTTCCACGGATTATGATGTTTCAGGGAGTGGTAGAGTGTGGAGGCAAGATAGGAGCCTCCCATGCCGAACAGATAGAGCCATACGCCGCATGCTGCCCAAAGATTCTGCGCCTGGTAGCATTTTATCAGGAATAGTGTACTTACAATTACTCCCATGGCAATGCCGATGCCATGGGAGATGGAATTGATGGTTTCTTCTTTTTTACTATAAAATAGTCCGTTACGCTTTCTTTTCATCAGTCGAAGCATCCATAGCATGTGGGCAACAGTTTACGGTCTCCCAACGTGTTGTCTACACGTGCCACGTTCACCCAGAACTTGTTTTCGCGCACGCTTTCTATCGGGTAGGCTGCCTTTTGGCGGGTATAGCTGTGCTCCCACGTGTCGGCTACCACTTCGTATTCGGGATGTGGGGCATTCACCAGCACGTTGTCCGTCTTGTCGGCTTCGCCGTTCTTTACCTCTTGAATCTCGTCCCAAATGGTCAGCATCACGTGGACAAAGTTGTCCAGTTCGGCAAGGCTTTCGCTTTCCGTCGGTTCAATCATCAGCGTGCCGTGTACCGGGAAGGAGAGGGTAGGGGCATGATAGCCGTAGTCCATCAGACGCTTGGCGATGTCGTTTTCGCTGATGCCCGTCTCTTCGTGCACCTTGCGGCACTCCAGTATCATTTCGTGTCCCACGAAGCCGGTAGCACCCCGATAAACAATGCCGTACGTATCCTTGAGGCAGGCTGCCAGGTAGTTGGCACTGAGGATGGCTATCTTTGTGGCCCGTGTCAGCCCTTCTGTTCCCATCATGCGGATATAGCCATAAGTAATGGGGAGGATACCTGCACTGCCGAAGGGAGCTCCGGACACCTGGTTGGCGGCATTGCCGAACAATTTATGTCCCGGAAGGAACGGAACCAGATGCTCTGCCACGCAGATGGGACCTACGCCCGGTCCGCCGCCACCGTGAGGAGAGGCGAACGTTTTGTGCAGATTCAAATGGCAGACATCCGCACCGATAAAGCCGGGATTCGTCAAGCCTACTTGGGCATTCATATTGGCGCCGTCCATATATACTTGCGCACCGCAGGCGTGTATAATGTGGCAGATTTCCACAATTTCCGTTTCAAAGATACCGTGTGTGGAAGGGTAGGTGATCATCAGGGCGGCGAGGTCTGCCTTGTTTTCTTCCGCTTTGGCGCGCAGGTCGGCCATATCCACGTTGCCTTGTGCGTCGCAGGCGCAGGTCACGGTGGTAAAGCCTGCCTGGATGGCGGATGCCGGGTTGGTGCCGTGTGCGGATGCCGGTATCAGTATTTTGTTGCGGTGCCCTTGTCCTATGCTTTCCAGATAGGCGCGGATGACGCGAAGTCCTGCATATTCGCCTGCCGCACCGGAGTTGGGTTGCAGGCTGACACCGGCAAAGCCGGTAATTATCTTCAGCTCTTCACTGAGGTTGCTTATCAGTTCGCGGTAACCTTCGGCCTGGTCCTCGGGCACCAGGGGATGCATGTTCATGAATTCCGGACGGCTGAGCGGCAGCATCTCTGCGGCAGCGTTCAGCTTCATGGTGCACGAGCCGAGGGAAATCATGGAGTGTGCCAGTGAGATGTCCTTGCGGTCGAGACGCTTGATGTAGCGCATCATCTCCGTTTCCGTATGGTATTTGTTGAATACTTCATGTGTCAGATAGGTGCTTTGGCGTTTCATCTCCGCGCTGATGCTGCTTGCCATGGGTACGTCGCTTGCCTTTTCCCAATCCCTTCCGGCGGCAATGGCAAAGATGGAGAGCAGTACGTTGACGGCAGTGATGTCCGTAGTCTCATCGATGCTCATACCTACGTCCCCATTCTTGAAATAACGCAGGTTCACTTCCTTGCTCAAGGCGATGGTACGTATCTGCTGTGCCGAAATGGTGTCGGGCAGTGCAAAGCGGAGCGTGTCGAAATATTGTGCATTGACCTGCTTGTACCCCAGTCTGTTGATACTTTCTTCCAGAAATACGGCAATGCTGTGGATGCGTTCTGCAATGGTGAGGATGCCTTCCGGACCATGATATACGGCATAGAAGCCTGCCATTGTAGCCAGCAGTGCCTGCGCGGTACAGATGTTGGAAGTCGCCTTTTCACGCTTGATATGTTGCTCGCGGGTTTGCAGCGCCATACGGTAGCACAGCTTGCCGTATTTGTCTTTCGACCAGCCGATGATGCGTCCCGGCATATTGCGCTTGTACTCGTCGCGGGTGGCAAAGTAGGCTGCCGACGGCCCACCGTAGAACATCGGTGTACCGAGCCGTTGTGTGGTTCCGAAGACGATGTCAGCCCCCCATTCTCCCGGAGGGGTGAGCAGGGCGAGGCTCAGAATGTCGGCGGCAACGGCCACTTTGCAGTTGGCTGCATGGGCTTTTTCCACGAAGGCGCGATAATCTTCCACGTTGCCGGCGGCGTTGGGATATTGCAGTACGCAGGCGAAGATGTCCGGCGTGAATTCCATTTCATGGTATTTTCCTATACGCAGCTCGATACCTTGCGGAATGGCGCGGGTAGTCATTACCGCCAGTGTCTGCGGGAAGACGGCTTCGTCTACAAATACCACGTTGGCACCCGATTTCTGCATGTCGCGCGGACGCAGGGCGTACATCATCGTCACGGCTTCGGCTGCGGCAGTCGCTTCGTCCAGCAGGGAGCAGTTGGCAAGGGGCATGCCGGTGAGGTCACATACGGCAGTCTGGAAGTTCATCAGGGCTTCCAGGCGTCCTTGTGAGACTTCGGTCTGATAGGGGGTATAGGAAGTGTACCAAACGGGGTTCTCGAATACATTCCGTTGGATAACGGCAGGAGTGATGGTATTGTACCATCCCATACCGATATAGGTTGTGTAAAGTTTGTTTTTGGCAGCCAGTCCTGCAATGTGCTGTCCGAATTCATACTCCGTCATTGTCTTGGGCAGAGCCAGCGGTTCTTTCAGGCGGATGTTGGCAGGAATGGTTTTATCAATCAGCTCGTCCAGGCTTTTCACTCCTATTTTTTGGAGCATCTTCTCCTCGTCTTTTTCGCTGATGCCGATGTGGCGGTAGGCCAATAGGTCGTTTTTCATGGCTGTAATGATTTAAAAGTTTGCTGTATATTTACCGGAAGAACGGATTCTCCGCTTTTTCTATTCCTATGGTAGTCGGTGCTCCGTGTCCGGGATAGACAATCGTGTCGTTGGGCAGGATGAACAGACGGCTGCAAATATGCTCTATCAGTTCGTCGAAGTTGCCGCCGGCAAGGTCGGCACGGCCGATGCTGCCTTGAAACAGCACATCCCCCGAGAACATGCAGTGGTCTGTCGCGCAATAGTACACCAGGCTGCCCGGCGAGTGTCCCGGCACATGGATGGCTTCCAGTTCCGTATTGCCGAAGGTGATGATGTCTCCATCGTGCAGATAAGTGCCCAGGGGCACGGGGGCTTCCTGCAGTTGGAAGCCGAACATGCGACTTTGTTTCGGCGCTTCGTCAATCCAGAACTCATCGGCCTGGTTGGCTTCGGCCTTCAGACCGAACTCTTTCAGCATGAAAGGATTGCCGAAGATATGGTCCAGATGCAGATGGGTATTCAGCAGATGTTTCACATTCAGCCCATTCTTGATGATGAAGTTTTTCAAGGTCTGCTTTTCTTCCTCATAAAAACAGCCCGGGTCAATGACGACCGCTTCATTGGTTTCGTCCCAAAGCACATAACAGTTCTCCGGGAACATATTAAATTCGAATCTCTTTATTTTCATATTATGTATTTAGATTTATCCCCCTACATATACTACTTTCTTTGTCTCGAAGAACTCCTCTTCAAAGAACTCCTTCAAGTCCCACAACGTGGTCTTGTTCTTGACGGGCATGGTTTCGTTTCCCAATTCGCCCCCCTTGAGGCAAATCAGTCCGTTGGGCAATGCATTCTGCTGTTTGGAGGAGATGTTCTTGCGGATAATCTTCAGTAGGTCTGTCAGTGGCATCACGGCACGGCTCACCACAAAGTCGAACTTCCCTTTTTCCTCTTCTGCGCGGGCATGACGGAAGGTGACGTTTTTCAGCCCGATACTGTTGGCTATTTCGGAGGCTACGCGTACTTTCTTTCCGATGCTGTCCACCAGATGGAATTGTACTTCGGGGAAAAGGATGGCCAGCGGGATTCCCGGAAAGCCTCCTCCCGTGCCGAGGTCCATAATTTGTGTCCCCGGTCTGAACCTGATTACCTTGGCTATGCCCAGAGAGTGCAGCACATGGTGTTCGTACAAGTTCTCTATATCTTTGCGTGAAATGACATTAATCTTAGAGTTCCAGTCCAGATAGAGGTCGTAGAGTGCGGCAAACTGCCGTTTCTGTTCTTCCGTCAGGTCCGGGAAATATTTGAGTATTAAATCCATTGTGAATTTTATGTTGATAGACAATTGATTACAGTTCCTATTCGCCGTCTGTTTTTATAGCGCTGCTCAATACAATGAATTTACCGTTCATCAGAGGGGCTATGTCCTCATAAGACAACGTGATTTTGGTTGCTCCCATTACGTATGGGGCAATTTCATATACATTATAATAGAAGGTGATTCCCGTTGGGTCCAGGTAGAAATTCTCGATAGGCTCCAGGTCACCGGTGGTGGCGTAACCCATGTCCTCCAGCTCTTGGCGGGTGCTGACGTTGTTGTCTGCCATCAGCTGTTTCCAAAGCAAGTCGGTCAGCGCTTCCTTATAGTCGCCTTCAAAGAGGTCGTCCAGGCGGATGGGGCTTAGGGTCTTTAGGTCGAGGTTGAGGAAGGTGGACATATAGATGCCGTGTGCGCCGCCGGTATATTCGTTGTAATCTATACGGTAGGTCAGTATCAAGGTATTGCACAACTGCACATGGCTTTCGATTCCTTTATAATAGGAATACCAAGCTCCTATACTCTGCTCGTCCTGTTTGTCCTCCTCGTCTTTCTTGTACATCGGCTCCAGGTCATTGCGGTAGTCGCCGACATATTTCTCCGTATATTTCTTGACAGCTTCTTCGGGTGTCATCGCCATGTACTTGTCGCCGAAGCAGGCAGAGAGGAAGAAGGCGTTCAGACTGTCTTTCAGCCTCACGTCGGATGACTGGCTGGCGTAGGCAACGTTGAGGATGAGGTTGCAGGCCGGCTTGGCTGTGTCTCCGAAGAGATGTACGGTTTCGTTTACTTGTATACTGTCGAACTCCAACGCGTATGCGTTTTTGTTCACGGTGTTACCGCAGGAAAAGAAAAAGCCGCTTGCCGCAAGCAGAAGGACAAGTAGGCTGACAGTTTGCTTTTTCATATTGAATTTCGTTTATAAATCAACATATCAATCAAAAAACTTTATCGACAAATATAGAACTTATTAACGAACTGCACACATAAAAAAGGAAAAATTAATTCCGGCAAACGGTTAAAACTTTCTATCTTTGCAGCGCTTATGAAGGAACTCCGTTACATACTGGCTGTACTCTTTTCCTCCCTTATCATTATAAGCGGAGTGGGGATTTCTGTAGTTCAGTATTGCTGTGCCGGATGCGAGACGACGCAAAGCTGCTGCACTTCCGGCTGTTCCAAATGCCATAATACACATCGTGCCTCACGGCAAACATGCAAGGATACCGGCTGTACAGCCGTCTACTACAAGGTGGATTTCGTGAAGCATGCACACGAGTCTGTTTCGTTCGTGCCATTCCTTACACTGTTTTGCGAGCAACTGCCGCTGTTTGATCACTCCTTGCCGCAGGTGGCTTGTACTCCGAGAGTTGTTTCAGGAGCACCGCCATATGTCGTCGGCTCGCGTCATTATCTGGCGCTCTATTCCACGCTTCTCATTTAGTGTTGTTTTATACGGGGCAATGACCTGGATTGCCCGGAGGGAACTGTTTGTTTTTTAATCACTTCTTTAAGTATAAAACAGAAATGAAATATAGTTTGATAGCCATTCTTCTGTTCTCTTTCACCGCCTTGCAGGCGCAGGTAAAGGGAACGGTAAAGGATAATTTGGGCGACCCGATTGCGGGTGCCAACCTCTTCTGGCAGGGAACCACCCAAGGTACCACCACTTCGGCGGACGGTACTTTCTCCTTGTCCAAACCCAATGACAAGCATATGCTTGTAGTCAGCTTTATCGGTTTTGAGAACGATACGATACACGTCAGTAACCGCAATGAGACGCTCGACATTGTCTTGCGCGAAGGGGTGGAACTGAGCGAGGTGAATGTGGTCAGCCGTAAGTTGGGCACCATGAAGCTGCGCAACAGTGTGATGAATGAAGATATGATAAGTAGCGCCGAGTTGAGTCGTGCCGCCTGCTGTAACCTGGGAGAGAGTTTTGTGACCAATCCCTCGGTGGACGTCACCTACTCTGACGCCGCCACCGGTGCCAAGCAAATCAAGCTTCTCGGCTTGTCCGGTACGTATGTGCAGATGATGACGGAAAATATCCCCAACTACCGCGGCTCTGCCGCCCCCTACGGCTTGGGCTATGTCCCTGGGCCGTGGATGCAGAGCATTCAGGTGAGCAAGGGCAGTTCGTCCGTGAAGAACGGCTATGAGGCCATCACGGGACAAATCAATGTGGAATTCAAGAAACCCCAGTTGCCCGAAGCCGACTGGTTCTCCGCCAATCTCTTTGCCAGCAGTACTAACCGTTATGAAGCCAATGCCGATGCCACGGTGAAACTCTCCAAACGCTGGAGCACCTCTTTGCTGGCGCATTACGAGAATGAGACCAAAGCTCACGACAGCAACGACGACGGCTTTGCCGACATCCCCCGTGTGGAGCAGTACAACCTCTGGAACCGCTGGGCATACATGGGCGACCGCTACGTCTTCCAGGCAGGCATCAAAGTGCTTACGGAAGACCGCAACAGCGGGCAAGTCAGCCATGGCAAAACGTCCCTGGCAGACCCTTATAAGATAAGTATAGGTACCGACCGCTACGAAGCCTTCACCAAGAACGCCTATATATTCAACAAGGAGAAGAACACCAACCTGGCATTGATTCTCTCCGGCTCCCTGCACAAGCAGGATGCCTTGTACGGACGGAAAATCTACGATGTGGACCAGCACAACGCTTATGCCTCCTTGCTGTTCGAGACGGAACTGACCAAGCGTCAAAGTCTTTCTGCCGGACTGAGCTTCAACTATGACTCCTACGACCAGCACTACCGCCTGGACAATGACGCCGCACAGCCTTTGACGAAGAAATTCACCAAAGAAGCCGTCCCCGGCGCCTACGTGCAGTACACCTACAACTGGGACGATAAACTGGTGCTGATGGGCGGTATCCGCGGCGACCATAGCAGTGAGTACGGCTATTTCGTCACTCCGCGTTTCCATGTGAAGTACAATCCCAACGAGTATGTACATTTCCGTCTTTCGGCAGGAAAGGGATACCGCACGAACCATGTGCTGGCCGAGAATAACTACCTGCTGGCAAGCAGCCGCCGGATAGACATCGCCAAACGTCTTGACCAGGATGAGGCCTGGAACTATGGCGCAAGCACTTCCGCCTATATTCCCTTGTTCGGCAAAACCTTGAACCTGAATGCGGAATACTATTACACGGATTTCCGCAAGCAGGTGGTGGTAGACATGGATACGGACCCGCATGCCGTTCTGTTTTACAACCTTCACGGCCGTTCCTATTCGCAGGTAGTGCAGGTGGAGGCAAGCTATCCGTTCTTCCCGGGTTTCACCTTTACCGCGGCTTACCGTTGGACGGATGCCAAGACGAATTACAACGGAGAGCTGATGGAGAAACCCCTTACCAGCAAATATAAAGGTTTGCTGACGGCTTCCTATCAGACACCTTTGGGATTGTGGCAGTTTGATGTAACTTTGCAACTGAATGGTGGCGGGCGCATGCCGGCTCCATACGAACTGACAGACGGCAACTGGTCGTGGGAAAGGCATTATGGCGGCTTCGAGCAGTTGAGTGCCCAGGTGACACGTTATTTTCGCCGCTGGTCTATATACGTCGGTGGCGAGAATCTGACGAACTTCAAGCAGAAGAACCCCATCATCGACGCTTCCAACCCCTGGGGAAGCAACTTTGATGCTACGATGGTTTGGGGACCCATGCATGGGGCAAAAGCCTATGTAGGTGTCCGTTTTAACTTGCCGAGAATATAATATTATTTATTAAATCAATAGCGAAACAATGAAAACAAGAAGATTTTTAATGACTTTGGCAGTTGTACTCTTCTGTGCATCTGCCGCAATGGCAAAAGACATCCGTACAGCCGTGTTCAAGGTGGCACAGATGAAGTGTGAGAACTGTGTAAGGAAGATAAACAATAACATCCGTTTTGAGAAGGGACTGAAGGACTTCAACACAGACCTGAAGACAAAGACGGTAACCATCACGTATGATGCCGACAAGACCAATGTGGAAAAGTTGAAAAAAGGTTTCCAAAAGTTCCATTATGAAGCGGAGTTTGTCAAGGAAACCAAGCAGGACGATAAGAAGTAATTGAACAAACTGCTCATTCCGGTTGTTGCTTTATTAAAGCGGAACAACAACCATCTAAAAAATAAATCGAATGAGCAATATAATTACTAAGGCACATCCCGTGCCGGATATGCACAGCACGGGATTGCGCGTCGTCGGTGCATGGCTTTTTGCCATCGTACTGATACTGTTTTCTACAGTCTTTGTGCATGTACCCTATACCCGTGAAATACAGATGGTACTGGCAATTCCGGTACTGCTGTTTTTCGGCGCTCCTTTTTATACCGGTGCCTGGAAGGGGACCCGGTCGGGCCGCAACAATATAGACCGTCTGGTGGCGCTTACCACCTCTGTGGCTTTTCTGTTCAGTGTGTTCAACACTTTCTTCCCGGATTATTGGCTGGGCATCGGGCTGGAACCGCATGTCTATTATGGGGTTGCCGCCGTCATCATCGCCTTTTCCCTGACCGGCGAGTTTATGGAGGAACGTGCCCGGCGAAATGTGTCGGCGGCTATCCGCCGGTTGGGAGGCTGGCAGCATAACGCAGCCCGCGTACTGCCGGAGAAGCAACGCATTGACGACCGTGTTACCGAGCTTTTTGTCCCGGTCATTCTCATCATTTCCCTGCTGACCTTTTTTATATGGGTGTTCTTCGGAGGCATAGATGTAGTGTCACACGGTCTGTTTGCCGCTTTGTCCGTATTGGTGGTGGCTTGTCCGTGTGCGGTAGGGCTGGCCACTCCAGTAGCTTTGGCGGCGGGCCTTAATAAAGCTGCCCGCAATCATATCCTAATCAGGGACACTTCCGCTTTAGAGCAGATGCGCAATGTGGATGTGGTGGTATTCGACAAGACCGGGACCTTGACAGAAGGACATCCTACGGTAATAGGCTGGCTGTGGGCGCAAGGGCAGGAGGAGCATTATAAAGATGTACTGCTTGCTGCCGAGTCTACTTCGGACCATCCTCTGGCAGAAGCAATCGTTACGGCCCTGGAAGGGGAGGAGCAGGTTATCCCTGCCCACCTGGACGGTTTTGAAAACATTACCGGAAAAGGTGTCAGAGTGGCCTATCAAGGTGCGGAATATTGGGTAGGAAGCCATAAACTGCTGAAAGATTATCAAGCCAATTTGTCGGATATCCTGGCCGATATGCTGACACAATATGAATCGGACGGAAACAGTATTGTCTACTTTGGGCGTGAGAACGATTTACTTGCCGTTATTGCCATCAAGGACCAGTTGCGGGTGACTTCTATGGAAGCTATCCGGGAACTGCGTACCCAGGACATCGAGATATGCATGCTTACGGGAGACGGTGAGCGTACGGCTTCTTCCGTGGCCGGCAGTTTGGGTATCATGCGTTTTGTGGCTGATGCCATGCCCGACGACAAAGAGGATTTCATCCATAAGCTGCAGCTTCAGGGTAAAACGGTGGCCATGGTAGGTGACGGCGTGAACGATGCGCGAGCCTTGAGCTGTGCTGATGTAAGCATTGCCATGGGAAAGGGGACCGATACGTTGATGGACACCGCCATGATTACTCTCAGGACTTCAGACCTGCTGCTGTTGCCCAAAGTTTTCCGGTTGTCTCGCCAGACTGTGAGCCTCATGTACCGGAATCTGTTCTGGGCTTTCATCTATAATACAGTAGGTATCTTTGTCGCGGCCGGAGTACTCTATCCCGTTTATGACATCCTGCTGAGTCCTGCGCTGGCAGGTGCTGCCATGGCTCTTTCCTGTGTATCCGTGGCTTTGAGCAGCCTTCGTCTGAGTTCCAGGTTCTGACGGCTGTATTCTTAGCTGTTCCTATACTCCAGCGGACTCATGCCCATGTGCCTCTTGAAGTATTTTCCAAAGAAGGAAGCACTGGGGAAGTTCAGGGAATAGGCAATCTCCTGAATGGTCATATTGGTTGATTTCAGTTTGGCTTTTACGTCTACGATGACGACGTGGGCGATGATGTCCAATACATTTCTGCCGGTCACCTGCCTCACGGTGGTGCTGAGGTGTTGCAGGGAGATGCCCAGTTTGTCGGCATAGAATTGCGCGCGGCGTTCGCGGGTATAGTTTTCGATGACGAGCTGCACCAGTTCGCGGCATATTTCCTCTTTCCGGCTCTTGTTCCCTTTTTGCATCTGCGGACGGTGGCAATACATTCTGTCTATGCCGCTGAGGAGCATGTTCAATGTGCTTTGAGCCATTTTTGTATCGGGAGGATAGGGACCGGTCGTGATGCGTGCCCATAGGGCAAAATAGTCCTTGAAGTAGGAGGCGACGGTAGGGTTGACAGCCAGTACCGGATACTCCAGTATGTTGGAGAAGGAGCTTAATGTAGACTGGATGAGGTTGACTCCATTGAGGCAATGGGAAGAAAACCCCACGAATCCCAGGCACACTTTTTCCTTTTGTTCGTAAAACTGTATGATGGTTCCGGGAAGCAGGGTAATGAAATCCCCTTGCTTGATTTCCGTATCCATCAGATTGATGGATACCGTGATGGAACCTTCTATGCAAAGTGCAAAGATGCATGCTTTCAGGCGGCACGACTGTTTGTATATGTTTAGAATGTCTTCCGTTACTTCAGTCCATGCAATCATGTCTACTGGCAGGTCGACTTGAGGAAATTCCATACGCTTTGTCGTTTAGAGTTCGCACAAAGGTAATTCTTTTCCGGGAAAAAGTAACGGAAGACATTCTGTTTTTAAAATGAAATGTTCTTTTTTTAAAATGTAACGTCCATCTTTACGACGAAAGTACGTGGCGCGCCTACTGCCATGGGACGATAGCTGTACTCCTTGTTCAGCAGGTTGTTTATCATGAACTGGAAAGCTACTTCCTTGGTGGCTTTCACCCCGAAGCGCATGTCCACTGTGGCATAGTCCGTATTATGCTTTTTCCAATAGGATGCCAGGGTTTCCCCGTTGGACGAGCCGAATAGGATGCCGCGCACGTAGTCCAGCAGGTCAGGTTCACTTTTGCTGCGTTCGTCCAGCATAATATAGTCCACGGCAAGCATCTTGCTTTTCCAGTTTACGTTGGCACCTATGTTGATGCGTTTCCACTGAAAGTCCAGCGTGGCCTTGAAACTGTGTTTCGGACGGTATTTCAAGTACTTGCCGTCATTGCTTTTCTCCTTCATCTGAAGCGGGTCGGTATAGGTGTTCTCCAGGGCATTGCGTTTCTTGTAGTCGGCATCCCTCGGTTCGGTATATACATATCCCAGGTTATAGAGCAGCTTGGCGTTTTTGTTGAAGGTGTACATGCCGTTGGTACTGATTTCCATTCCATAAATCTGTGCTTTGGACACGTTGTGGAACTGTGCCCCGATGCCGAAACCCTTGCCGTCCTTCAGCATTTGTATGGCGTCTGTAACGCTGTTTATCATGCTCAGGTCCGCATTGTTGAATAGGCCGAACTGGAATTCCACCATATCCTTGTATTGGGTATAGAAAGCGGCGACATCTGCAAATCCTTGTAAATTGCCTGCCTTGTACCCTTGCTTGAATCCCAGCTCGGCATTGAATCCTTTTTCCGGCCGTACGTTGTAGTTGGGATATACGCCTACACCTCCGATGTCTTTGCGAAGGTATTTCTCGGTGATGGAGGGATTACGGTAACCCTGGCCGAAACTGGCACGCAGGAAGCTGTAATCGGCCAGCTGGTAGTTCAGCCCGGCACGGAACACGGGGCGGAAAGGGATCTTGCTCCCGAAAACCTTTGTGTCGGCTTCCCGATAGTGCTTGTCTATCCGGTAGTATTCGGCACGTACACCGGCCGATACGCTGAGGCGGTCCCAGAAGCGCTGGTCGTATTGCATATAGGCGGCAACATTGTCACTTTGATGTACTTCTTCCGTTTCGCCGGAGAAGGTGCGGATATGTTCGTAAGTCAGGCCCGTGGTGATTTGTGCGCCGCCGTCCCATTTCTTGTTGAACTGATAGTCCAGATAATAGTCGTAATTCTTGTCCGTCCGTGTCGGTGATTGATTGCGCTCCGGATTGAGTACACCGGATAGCCAGGGAACCAGGTCGCTGGGCAGTTTCCCTTCAAGCAGTCCGCCCATGTCAGACGGCAGGCCGTTGCTCATTACCCAGGAGATGAGGTCGCAATAGTCGGCAGTGGTGGCATTGGGGAATATGTTGTCCAGAGAGCCGAAGACACCGTCCATCAAATCACTCAGCTTGTCGCTTCCCAGCCATTTGATAACTCCGGTCATCAGTGGCTGGAGGGCTGTGTAGTCTCCATTGGCAATGTTCTGGATGACTTGTGCGTCGGTGCCCATGTTGCCCAGAATATCCGTAATGGAGGCGGATTGTGTAGGGCGTACCACATTGTCCGCACTGTAGTAGAAACGGCCCTTTACTTTGTGTGAAGTACCTCTTTCAGGATTGGTGAAGTTGAAGAAAGGGTCAATGCGGAAGTTGTTGGACTCACGTCCCATATTAGTAAAGGGAGAGGGGCGGTAGGCCTCGCCGGGCGAGCGCCAGATGAAGAAATCCCCGTACTTGTTGGAAAGGAAATCCACGTTGAAACCGTAGTTCATCAGTTTCATACCCATATCCGGCTGATAGTAGGTGAGGTTTCCGTTGATGTGGAAACGTTTGTTGTAACCTTGTTGGCGGTAGCCCTCGTCGGTAAAGAGATTCAGTCCGCCACTGACGTCAAAGTTACCGATGCGGCGGGAGTGGGTGAGGTCGAAACCTTCGTAGAGCGGATTGCGTACACCGCTGAAAAGGCTGTTGCGCAACAAGGGCTTTACCGGATATTTGTCCTCTTTCCAGAAAGATTTGTCGCTCCATTGGTAATCGCTGTTGTCGGGGTCGCCATAGATTCCTACATAGGCACTGAAACGGGTCTGAGGGGTCAGTCCCGGCCGTGCAGTGCGTATGTTGATGATGCCGTTCAGGGCCGACGAACCATAGAGCACGCTGGAGGCTCCTTTGATGACCTCTACCTGCTGCACATTTTCCAGAGGCACGCTGTTCCAGTTGATGACGCCGTTTTGGGGGCTGAGCACGCTCATCCCGTCTACCAGTACCAGGCTGCGGGCACCTACGCTGTAAGTCCAGCCGCCACCGCCGCGAATGCTGGGTTGCTTGTCGATGATATCCACCCCCGGAATGGTCTGCAGTGTCGAGGTGATGTCTGTGGGAGCCTGGCGGGCAATGTCACTGGCCTTTATCAAATCCATGGAGACCGTCACATCGCTCAGCTTCTGTTCAAACCGTCCGGCCGAGACCACGACATCTTCCAGCAGGTTGGTGCTTTCCTTCATGTACACGTCTTTCTGCATAATGTCTCCTTTGCTGATGACGATGGGCATTGGCACATCCTCATATCCCACGTAGCTGAATACCAAATCTACGCCTCCCGCCGGCAGGTTTACTTCGTATGCACCGTTTATGTCGGTCACTACGCCTTGCGTGTCCTTCAGCTTGTAGGTGACCGATGCCCCTGCAAGCGGTTCATTGGTCGTTGCATCATATACGTGCCCCTTCAATATCTGTGCAGATATGGAAAAGCTGAACAGTAACGCTGCGAATAGCGTTATTAGAATTCTTTTTTTCATAAGTCTGTCTTTTTGTGAATAGTTATATCAGAATGTTTGCAAAGTACGTGAGATATTATCAGATTATCAAGGTGTATTTTTATGAATAGATGCTACATATTTAAGATAAATTCGGGGAGTGAATTCAAAAAAGTGCTATATTTGCTTGCATGAAACTGGAAATATCAGATTGGAACATGATTCCTTATGCCGGGGCATGGAGCCGGCAGACGGAATGGTTTGACGCACTTGTACATGCCAAGCAGGCAGGAGAGGGCTATGTCAATCATATTGTGCTCTGCGAGCATCCCCATGTCTATACATTGGGACGTAGTGGGAAAGAAAGGAATATGCTGCTGGGAGAAGAACAACTGCGCAGGATAGGGGCTACGCTCTATCATATTGACCGTGGCGGAGACATTACGTATCATGGTCCGGGACAGTTGGTCTGCTATCCTATTCTGAACCTCGAGGACTTTTCTTTGGGGTTGAAGGAGTATGTGCATCTGTTGGAAGAGGCGGTAATCCGTGTTTGTGCTTCGTTTGGCATCGCGGCCGGACGTCTGGAGAAGGCAACGGGCGTATGGTTGGAGGGCGATACTCCCCGTGCCCGTAAGATTTGTGCCATCGGCGTGCGCAGCAGCCATTTTGTTACCATGCATGGGCTGGCACTGAATGTGAATACCGATTTACGTTATTTCAGCTATATCAATCCCTGCGGATTCATCGACAAGGGGGTCACTTCTTTGCAGAAAGAGCTGGGACATGAAGTGCCGATGGAAGAGGTGAAGGAGCGTCTTTGTAAGGAGCTGGTAAATCTTTTGTCATGAACTATCTGGCACATATATTCCTTTCCGGTCCGAACAGAAAAGTACAGTTGGGTAATTTTGTAGGCGATGCCGTAAAGGGAAGCTCCTATAAGAATTATCCGTCGGATATAGCCAAGGGTATTCAGCTTCACCGCGCTATTGACGATTATACCGACCATCATCCGGCTGTCTGCGAGGTGGTGCATAGGCTTCAACCAGAATTCGGACGCTATTCGGGGGTATTGTTGGATATTTGTTTCGATTATTTGCTGGCTTCCCGTTTCGAGTCGTTCTCCGGGGGCTCCTTGAGGAAGTATACCCGGAATTTTTATCTTTCCCTCCTTATCAATTACCGCTATCTTCCGGTACGGTTCAAACGTTTCATCTGGCATTTTATCTTGACCGACCGTTTGCGGAAATACGCCACTCTGAACGGAATAAGAGAATCTTTGAACATCATGGTGGAATATCATCATATTGATATATCCGTAGATAAGGCAATTTGTTACCTTAAAGAGCACGATGAGGAACTGTTTGCTGTGTTCCAGCCATTTTTTATTGAATTGCAGAGGTTTTGCGCTGAATATCAGCATAATTATAAGTCACAATTTTAAGGACGAAGAAGGAATGAATATCGTGTCGGCAAGGAATTAATATCCTGCCGACACGATATTTGTTTTTTGTATCACACGTTGTTGATTTCCTGCATGACATGTTATTGATAGCTTGTGCCCTGTGGAATCAGCTTCCCGTACTCCGCTTCTCCCTTGCCAGTACCGAGATGATGTACCCTCCCTTGCTGTTCACCTTGTTCCAGTTCGTCCCATTGAATATTTTCCAGACGTAGTTTCCCAGCCTGCCGTAGTCCGATAACTTCAGAATCTTCCTGATTTCCTCCCGGTCGGTGATGTAGAGCTTTTCCAGATTCAGCATGAGGCATTCCAGGTTGTGCGTATTCCTGTTGTAGGCATATCCGGGAATGTCTAAATCAGGATTTCCCTGCGCTCCTCCGCTTTCCCCGGGGGGAGTAAGAGGGGGAAGTGCTCTACTTTCTTTTGCTTTGCTTTCTTTTACTTTGCTTTCTTTGCTTTGTTTGGAATTGCATGCATTTTCGGGGAAAATGTCTGCATCCTGCGTGCAATTTTCCCGTTTTTGCGTGCAAGTCTTGTCCTTTTCCGTTTTATCCTCTTCCGTCTCTACCAGCAGATAGGGCAGGGTGGTGAGGTCCCTTTTCCTTCGTTTGGTGGCTTCCAGCCATACCTTCTGTATTTCGGTAGAGGTCAGTACCCCTTGCTCCTTATAGGTTTTGGGGTCGAAAAAGACTTTCTCCACCAGGATGTCCACGACTCCCTGCATCTCCTGTTCATTGATGTCCCTTCCTGCCTTGTTGGTGAACAGTGTGCATTGCTCCGCGTTCCATTTCAGGTAATATCCGTTTTCCTTGTGTATCTTGCACAGCAGTTTCATTACCGCCGCCGTTCCTTTCAGTCCGAACCTGGCTTCCACCAGTTCCACTGCTATCTCTTCGAATAGATTTACTTTGAGGGGGAAGTATAGCATTCCCCCGTACATCATGGCCATTGTTTTTAGTGTTTAATGATTGGTGATTAATGGTTAATGATTAGCATATGGGGCTCCATTCGAGGAAGTTCTCCAGCTGGAAAGTTTTCCATGCCTGCAGTTCCACGTCCCAGAAGGCTATGGTGCTTGTGACTCTTGTGATGTCATAATCTTTTCTGAAGTCTGCCTTGTAGGGCAGTAAGGTGGCTTTCGCCAGCCTGAATGTCCCGTCCTGCTTGTGGTAGGCTATGAGTGCGTGTCCGTATTGCATGTGGTCTATCAGGCTTTCTATCCGTCGGGTCATCCATGTGGCGCATGTTTCCGTGTAGCTCTTTTCCAGCATGATACGTATTTTCCATAGGTTTCTCAGTGCTTCGTGAAGTGAAGCGTGCTTTGTCAACTTTCTCATTTTGTTGTCTTTAAAATTAATAATTGTATTAGTTTGGCAGGAGGTACGCTTGTATATAAAAAAAGATGCCGCATTCATTGAGAAAGCGGCATCTATAGGCGGTGTGGCTTCATCCTTACCAAAGTGGCGGCAAAGATAAGTGGTTTATTCCTTAAGTTGTTTATATTTAATTATTGTCAATAAGTTTTGTGGTTTCTGCCCTTTTTTGTTTTATTCCCTATATCTCTCCTGCTACCTTCATTTCCCGCCACACTTCACCGAACTCTTGTATTATAGTATTTTCTGATAGTCTTTTATAGTCTGGCGTTCTGAAGTCGAAATGTGAGTATGCCCATTGTGCTAATGCCTTGTTGCTTGTCGGCTTTTCTTCTATAAAGTATCTTGATTTTTTCCATAGGATGATGTCTTTAATGACTTCTTTCCTATATTGTGGCAGTATTCCTATAACCTCCCCACTTGAGGGACGTCCTACTCCTGCTTTAGGAGCTGATATGCCGTGCTTTACATCCGTTTTAAGGGTGTCTCTTTTTGTTTTTTTTCCTTACTTTGGAGTGTCTCTTTTGCCTTCATTTTCTAATGTTTTTGGGTTAATAATTAAAATTACTGTAGTTTGTAAAATAAATGCAAAGGTATATCAAGTTTTTTGTTTTTGTGGAGTAAGGATGGAGATAAAAAACTGGGTTTTATCTTTATGATGGGTTAATGTGTTGATATATAAATGGAAATGACTTTGACTTGGAAGCGTTTTTTAAACGTTCGTTTAATGGACGCAAAGATAAGACTGTTTTTTATATCCTCAAAATGTTTAATAAAAATATTTTGGAAAACCCATCGTGTATCAGTTTAATTTACAGTAATTCAGTATGTTAAGTATCTTATTTAATATTTAAAATTTCCATTCCCTTTTATTAACTCATTCCCTATTTCATTTCCTGAAATTTGACGTCCATTAAACGAACGTTTAAAAAACGCTTTTTGTTTGTAATCCGTTCGTTTATAGTCTCTTACCAGAAGGTAATGACGAACTGCAAAAAAACTGTTGGCAAGAAGGGCACAATGCTTGCTGTATTTTACATAAGGTGCTCGCAAATGATTGAATACCAGTTATATACCAAGGGTTCAAAGCCCCAGAGGAACACTCTTTTGTGAACAAAACAACGAAAATGGAAACGGATAACGAGGTTGAAGTCTGGCATGCCATGCGCGCCACATACCGCAGGGAGCTTGATGCGGTGCATCTTCTCGAGAAGGAGAGCCTCGGCTGTTTTGTCCCCATGCAATATAAGGTAAGTATCCGTAAGGGTAAGAAAGTCCGTACTTTGGTTCCCGTCATCCGTAATCTGGTTTTTGTCCATGCACGTCCTTCCGACGTACAGCGTGTTAAGTCTCAAATTACTTATTTGCAATATATAACCGATACCCGCAGTGGTCAGAAGATAATTATTCCCGACCATGAGATGCAGCGCTTCATCGCCGTTGCCGGAACCTATAACGACCATTTGCTTTATTTCCAGCCCGAAGAGTTGAATCTGTCGAAGGGAACTAGAGTCCGTATTACGGGTGGTGACTTTGCAGGTCAGGAGGGCGTTTTTCTGAAAGTAAAGGGTGCACGTGACCGTCGTGTGGTTATAGAGATACAAGGTGTCATTGCTGTTGCCATGGCTACCATCCATCCGGACCTTATAGAAGTGATCAAATAACGATCACTATGTAGGATGTGGCGAAGTATCTTTTTTCCTCTTTAGAATCTAAAATCATAAATCTGAAATAATATGTCTCTTTTAGAAGAAGCACTCCTCCTTCAGCGTGCTGCGCACGATCTGATGTATTTGGGTATGGACGGGAGTCCTATCTATAGTGATGACTTGTCGCGTCGTAATGGTGAAGTTTATCGTTTGACTACAACTTTATATAATTCCGGCACTTGGGGCACTACAGTGGAGGAACAGGCCAATGTATGTCTCGCTCTTTTAATGGGTTATAGTGCCTCGTTTGTCGACCACGGTGAGAAACAGCAGCATGTGCAGGAGGTTCTGAACCGTTGTTGGGATATTCTGGATACTCTTCCCGCATCTTTGCTGAAGCTCCGTCTGCTCACTGCTTGTTATGGAGAGGTTTTCGATGAGCCTTTGGCAGATGAAGCTCACTCCATCATTGCCTCCTGGAATGCTGCATTGCTGACTGCCGAACAGAAGGAAGCTGTTGATGAGTTTCAGAACGTGATGGAGAATCCTTATCCGTGGGAGGAAGTGGAATGAAAATGTGTAAATAGAATTTCTCTTTGAAGAAAATTATCTTTATGTGAATAAAACTGCAATACTCTATAAGATAGCATTCAATTCCACTCCTTATTTTCTGAACCGTTGAAAGAGAGTGATTATGATTTGTGCCTCCTGATTGAGGAGGAAGTGACGACTTTCTCTTTTTTTGAATATCGTCGGAAGTAAAGAATCCGTTTTCCATGATTTACCAGAGCGATTATCTGACCATCAAAGATTATGATAGGGATGTTTTAGTGTACGTTTTGTTCTTTTCCAATGATGAGCTATGGTTTCTTGAATTTACTGGTACTTTTTTTCTATAAACTAGGTTTAGGGTACACTTATGTGCCCTTTCAAAAGTAGATGCTTTTATTAAGTACTTACAATCTATAATGCTTTAGGTCTATATAGATTTAAAATAACTATTTACTTTTACAATATGTATGTTTAATTTAAAGCAATTTATTACAGATCATGTGATTTGTCATCCGACAAGTATGTTTGTTACAGACATTGAAGCTAATAAGGAAGCACTTCAGACAGAAATTGGAAACAAAAGTGTATGTGTAATAGGTGGAGCCGGTTCTATTGGTTCTTCCTTTATTAGAGCCATACTGCCTTCAAGCCAGCCAAGTTAATTGTGATTGACTTGAATGAAAACGGACTCGCAGAGCTGGCACGTGATTTGCGTTCCACTTATGGCATGTATGTACCCACTGAATACCGGTCCTATACTTTGAACTTTGCAGATCCCATTTTTGAAATAATCTTCCGTGAAGAGAAAGGTTTTGATATTGTGGCTAATTTTTCTGCCCACAAGCACGTTCGTAGTGAAAAAGATAGGTATTCGGTACAAGCTTTGATTGAGAATAACGATGTAAAGGCAAAGAAACTTCTTGACTTGTTGGCCGTTTTTCCTCCCAAACACTTTTTTGTGTTTCTACTGACAAGGCTGCAAATCCGGTCAATATCATGGGAGCCAACAAACGCATAATGGAGGATATGATAATGGCCTATACCTCTAAGGTTAAGGTGACAACAGCCCGTTTTTTCAATGTAGCCTTTTCAAACGGTTCACTTCCCGATGGATGGATTCATCGGGTGATGCACAAACAATCTCTTGTTGCCCCAAATAATGTTTCACATCATTTGGGGCAACAAGAGGAAAGTGGACAGATTTGTATGTTAGCTTGTATTTTGGGTAAAAAAGATGAGATTTTCTTTCCCAAATTGGGTGAAAAGCAGATGCTGACTTTTCTGCCATTTGTGACGATTATGTAGAGAGCATTGGTTGTGTCAAACGCCAGTTCTCCACTGATGAAGAAGTCAAACGATTCACAGCCCAAATGTCCTTTGATAACGGAGAGTATCTCGTAGTCTATTTTGGCTGTGACATTACCGGTGAGAAAGCATACAAGGAATTCTATGTGGCAGGTAAAAAATAATATGGATCGCTTTAGTGCTTTAGGTGTAATTGAGGAAGTAAACAAGCGTTTGATGTTGGAAATAGTTACCTTTCTCAATGCTGATGGAATGCGAATTATGTTCCAACCAGGCAGCTTAGTGGCCGCTTAATTTATAAAAAATACATTGAGTCTTAATAGTAAGAAAAATACCGAGTAACGAAGTAACAAAATAGATACAGTTTTTGTAACATATTACTCAGAAGGATTGGTATAATACGTATTTGAAGGGTTGTAGGGCTACCTATTTGAGGTTGAAAAGAGGAAAACTGGGTATTCAACCCAAGAAAAATAGTCCAAAATATTGCGGTTTACTGACTTCAAGGCGTTCAAATTCCAATTTTCTTGGATTTTTACCTGCCACGGTAATACATTGATAGTACAATTTCAATAATTTGCTGCAAAAAAAACGGAACACATAAATGTTAATTAGAAATGTTTTATTTCGATACATTAAATTATTTTAAAAGCTCTTTTCTGGAAAGTCAACTTAAAGTTGATAAGGTTCGAATCCTTGCTGAGGGACAAATAAATCCAAAAGAAACTATTTCTTCACTTTTGTAGCTTTTTCGAGAAAACAAGTCTGGAGGGTATTTATGTAGTGATAAATTTAATGATATAAACAAATATATTATGAGTATTTTCGCAGGTAAAACGCTGATGATTACCGGTGGTACTGGATCATTTGGCAACGCTGTTCTCAATCGTTTTCTTTGTACTGATATTGGCGAAATCCGTATTTTTTCTCGTGATGAGAAGAAGCAGGACGATATGCGTCACGAGTATCAAGTGAAGTATCCTGATGTGGTCCACAAGATTAAATTTTTCATTGGCGATGTTCGCAATCTTCAGTCTTGCAAGAACGCAATGCCTGGTGTAGATTACATCTTCCATGCTGCAGCCCTCAAGCAGGTTCCTTCTTGTGAATTCTTCCCAATGGAAGCTGTCAAGACAAACGTCATTGGTACAGATAACGTTCTTACTGCTGCTATCGAGGCAGGTGTAGGTGCTGTTATCTGTTTGAGTACAGACAAGGCTGCTTATCCCATTAACGCAATGGGGATTACCAAAGCTATCGAGGAGAAGATCGCTGTTGCCAAAAGTCGCTATTCGGGCAATACAAAAATCTGTTGCACTCGTTACGGCAATGTTATGTGTTCACGTGGCTCCGTTATTCCTCTCTGGATTGACCAGATCCGCAACGGTAATCCTATCACGCTTACTGAACCTAATATGACTCGCTTCATTATGTCTCTCGAGGAGGCTGTAAATCTCGTACTCTTCGCTTTTGAGCATGGCCAAAATGGTGATATTCTTGTTCAGAAAGCACCTGCTTGTACCATTCAGACTCAAGCTGAAGCCGTTTGTGAACTCTTCGGTGGCAAAAAGGAAGACATCAAAGTTATCGGTATTCGACATGGCGAGAAGATGTATGAGACGCTTCTGACTAACGAGGAATGTGCTAAGGCCGAAGATATGGGAGATTTCTATCGAGTGCCTGCTGACAATCGTTCTCTCAATTATGATAAATACTTTACAGAGGGTAACGAAAAACGAGATGTTCTTACAGAGTTCAACTCAGATAATACTCGCCGATTAAACCTTGAAGAAACTAAGTTAAAGATTTCGGCTCTTGAGTATATTCAAAAAGAACTCTTTGGTGAAGGAAACTTCGTACAATAAGCATTTAAGGAAAAAGATTATGAAGTTTTTTATATGTGGATGTAATGGTATGGCAGGCCATACCATATCCCTCTATCTCAAAGAGCAAGGTCATGATGTCTATGGCTTCGACCTTCGCGAATCGCAGTACGTTCCATCCTTTGCTTGTAATGCGTTCGATACCGAAACCCTTCGAAAGGTAATCACCGAGGGCAATTATGATACAGTCATTAACTGTATTGGCGTGCTCAATCAGTTTGCAGAACAGAATCACGCACTTGCTTCGTTCCTCAATTCATACTTCCCTCACTTCCTTGCTGACGTAACCAAGAACACAAACACTCAAGTTATCCACATGTCTACCGACTGTGTCTTCTCTGGTCGCAGAGGCTCCTATACAGAAAGCGATTTTCAGGATGGCGAGACTTTCTACGATCGATCAAAGGCTCTTGGCGAACTAAATGACGACAAGAATATCACTCTTCGTAACTCTATCGTAGGTCCTGACATAAATCCTATGGGTATCGGCCTTCTCAACTGGTTCCTCCATCAGGAAGGTGAGATTAACGGTTTCACAAAAGCTATGTGGACAGGTCAGACCACCCTACAGCTAGCTAAGACTATGGAGCGGGCAGCACTCACTCGTGCTCACGGACTTGTCAATACCGTACCGAATCACTCCATCAGCAAGTACGAGCTTTGCGGACTCTTCAACAAATATTTCCGCAACAGTAGCATCAAGATTAATCCTATTGAAGGCGTAAATACCGATAAGTCTCTCAAGCGCACCAATTTCGAGTTTTCTTACCTCATCCCTGATTATGAGATTATGGTTCGAGAACTTGCAGAATGGGTTTACACACACAAAGACATGTATCCACATTATAATCTTTAATTCTAGATGAAAAGACTGAAGTTAATGACAATAGTAGGTACTCGTCCTGAAATCATAAAGATGAGTGCCATTATTAAGAAAGCAGATAAGTATTTCGACCATGTTTTAGTACATACTGGTCAGAACTACGACTATAACCTCAACGAGGTGTTTTTCAAGGACCTCGGACTCCGTGAGCCTGATCACTACCTGGGGGTGGTAGGCAAAAATATAGGTGAGACCATGGGCAATGTAATCTCTAGGGCCTACGACCTCATGGTAGAGGTGAAGCCAGATGCTATCATTGTTCTTGGTGATACAAACTCATGCCTCTCTATCATTGCAGCTAAACGTCTCAAGATACCTATCTTCCATATGGAGGCTGGCAATCGTTGTAAGGATGAGAACCTGCCTGAGGAGGTTATTCGCCGAATTGTGGACGTCACATCAGATGTTAACATGTGTTATTCTGAGCATGCTCGTCGCTACATCCTTCAGAGTGGTGTCAAGCCTGAATATACCTATGTTGTAGGTTCACCTATGGCAGAGGTGCTTCGTGAGATGCTCCCTCAGATTGAGGCATCTACTATTCTTGATGAATTCCACCTTGAACCTAAGAAGTATATCCTTCTTTCTGCACACCGTGAGGAGAATATCGATATTGAGGAAAATTTCATGTCGCTAATGAATGCTGTCAACGAGATGGCTCGTGCTTACGATATGCCAGTTCTATATAGCTGCCACCCACGTTCAGAGAAGATGATTGCGAAGCGTGGATTCAAGTTTGATAATCGTGTCATCCAGCACAAACCTCTTGGATTCTTCGATTATAACAAACTCCAGCAGAATGCGTTCTGTGTTGTATCTGATTCTGGTACTGTGCCAGAGGAGGGGGCATTCTTCCACTTTCCAGTTGTATCTGTTCGTACCTCTACAGAGCGTCCTGAGGCAATGGATAAAGGTGTCTTCACAATTGGTTCTATCACTTCTGAGGCCGTATGCCAGGCCATTGAACTTGCAACCTCTATGCACGAGAATGGCGATGACCCATATCCCGTTCCAGCATATACTGATGAAAACGTATCAACAAAGGTTGTTAAGCTCATTCAAAGTTATGTAGGTGTCATCAATAAAATGATCTGGAGAAAGTCTTTTTGAGACATATTTTTTACCCAAGAGGGACATATTCAACTTGTTGGAGAATCAAAGCGACGAGAAAAGTGCAAATTGACGCTAAGGACATAAGTGCAGCTCTAAGTAGAGAAAATAAAAAAAGTGTAACTATTGGAGGGAGTGATATCTTCCTTCGATTATGTCAAGCAAAAGCTTGATTCTATTACATTCTTCAACTTTGATTTTATATGCAAAACGAACTTCAAATATCACAACGTGGCATAGAGATACCTCAGTCACCTATACGCAAATTGATACCATTGGCATATAAGGCTGAGGATGAGAGAGTGAAGATATTATTGGTCAGCCCGATCTTCCTACTCCACAAAAACACTGGATGTGCTTTCTATGATTGATAGGAAAACACTAGAGTATAGTCCTTCTCAAGGCTATCGCTCTCATTACGTCAAGTGCTGGTGAATTATTATGAGCGCTACCAGATTAAGTTGCATTCGGATGAAATTATTATCACTTCAGGTGGTAGTGAAGCGGTTTTATTTGCCTTTATGAGTTGCCTAAATTCTGGTGACGAAATTATTGTACCAGAGCCTGCTTATGCCAACATGAGCTTTGCTATTGCAGTGGGTGCTGTTTCTGTACTGTCACTACTACTATCGAGGAGGGATGCTGTTTGCCTAAGGTAGAAAAGTTTGAGGAGCTGATCAATTTGCGTACTAAAGCCATCCTGATTTGTAATCCTAACAATCCTATAGGCTATCTCTATTCTCAGAAGGAGATGAATCAGATTTGTGATTTGGTGAAGAAGTACAATCTGTACTTCTTTTCTAATGAGGTATATCGTGAGTTCATTTATACTGGTTCGCCTTATATTTCTGCTATACATCAGGAGGAAATTGAGCAGAATGTGGTTTTGATTGATAGTGTATCGAAGCGATATAGTGAATGTGGAATACGCACTGGTGCACTTATCACTAAGAATGATGCCGTACGCAAAACAATGATGAAGTTCTGTCAGGCATGGCTTTCTCCACCATTGATTGGTCAGATTATCGCAAAGGCTAGTATTGAAGGAACAGAGCAATATAGTTGTGACATATACGAGGAATATGCCGAACGCAGAAAATGTTTAGTTGATAATGTAAACCGACTGGCGATAGTTTTAATCCGGATTTCCCTGTTTTTATTGAATGGTATCGCAGCAATAAAGACTTGGCAGAGAAAAACGAATTAGTGATTGGACATATCATTAGCCAGTTTAATTTAAAGGTGTTTCTTGGACATTATAAAAAATAATATAAACTATGTTTAAAGAACAAATAATTGACCCTATTATGCGAAACCTCTTTGAGGGTAAAGACCGTAATGCTTTTTGTATCAAAGATGAGTTCTTCACTTATGGACAATTTGCTGATAAAATCACAAATATCCGCTCATTACTTCAGGCAAGAAAACCACAAAACAAAAATGTAGGTCTTGTAACAAATAATGACATAGAAACTTATGCATCAATAATTGCGCTTTGGTTGGATGGTTATTGTTACGTCCCTTTACATATTAAGCAACCAATAGACCGATGTCTTGATATTGTAAAGCAAGTAGGTATAGATACAATCTTGGATTCTAGTAACAAGAGTAGATACGATTTGTCACTTGTTGTCACTTTAACAGAAAAAGCTGAATTAACAGCAAACTTAGAGCCGAAAAAGGATATTAGTGACAATGATTTGGCTTATATCCTCTTTACTTCAGGAAGTACTGGAAAGCCAAAAGGTGTTTCTCTTTCACGTCTCAATATCGGTTCATTCATGGATTCATTTTGGGCAACAGGAATAAAACTAAGTTCAGAAGATAAATGCCTTCAGACATTTGACCTTACATTTGATGTGTCAGTACAATGTTATTTGGCTGGATTGATTAGTGGAGCTTGTATTTATACAGTACCATATGGGGAGGGAAAGTATCTTTATGTTGCAGGCTTGGTGGATGAATACCATCTTACTTTTGCTGTTATGGCACCGTCTATGTTACGTTTTATGCAACCTTTTTTTGAGCAAGTGGATATGAGTTCACTAAAAACTTGTATTCTTACTGCTGAGGCTTGTCCAAAGGTATTACTTGAGACTGCTTATAAGTATTGCCCAGATGTAGAACTATATGATTTTTATGGCCCAACCGAAGCTACGATTTACTGTACATATTACAAACTGTCTAGAGAAGGTGAAAATAAAGAATTAAACGGAATAATTTCTATAGGGAAACCTCTTAAACATTGTGTTAGTATAATATTAGATGAAAATGGTAATGAAGTTCCTATTGGAGAAAAAGGCGAACTTTGTATTGCCGGCCCACAGGTAACTCCAGGTTATTGGAACAATCCGGAGAAAAATGAATCATCTTTTTTTATCCGCAAATACAAAGATGAGGATCTTCGTTTCTATCATACTGGAGATTTGACCTTCCAAGATAGAGATGGTGATATAATGTATTCTTGCCGAATAGATAATCAAGTAAAAATCCAAGGATTTCGTATCGAATTGGGGGAAATAGAGCATCATGCACGTGTTGCAACAGGAAAAAACTTAATTTGTATTGCTTGTGAATCAAATGGAATAAATGAACTATTTCTTGTAATTGAAGGTGAGCAATTTGACACAAAAGAGATGGTTAATTATATGAAAAGTAAAATGCCTTCATATATGATACCTACTCATATCAAGTTTATGGAAAAATTTCCACTCAATAATAGCGATAAAATTGATCGTCCAAAAATCAAAACTGAAATTTGTAGATAAATAATGATAGATAAATTAGCTAAAAATGAATGCTGCGGTTGTAATGCTTGCGGCGATATTTGTCCAAATGAATCTATATCTTTTAACAAGGATGAGGAGGGTTTCCTTTATCCTCATATTAATTATGAAACATGCATTCAATGTAATTTATGTGAGAAGGTGTGTCCCATAATAAACATAGACGACTTAAAAAAGAATGATTTTGAAAAACCAAAGTGTTATGCAGCTGTCCATAAGAATCTTCGCGTTAGATTTGATAGCACTTCAGGTGGGGCTTTCTCCGCGTTTGCAAAAAAAGCTTATCAAGAAAAGGCTTTTGTAGGAGGTGCTGTATGGAATGAGGATTGGAGTGTATCACAGTATATCTCCAATAATAAAAAGGACATTGAACGATTACGTAGTTCAAAATATATACAAAGTAATGCTATTGGCTTTTACGAGAAGGTAAAAAAACTTCTTAAGTCCGGTGAAAAAGTTGTGGTATGTGGAACTCCGTGTCAAATGGCGGCATTACGAAGTTTTCTGGGAAAACCTTACGAAAACCTTTTAATTATTGATTTAGTATGTATGTATGTAAATTCACCTAAGATATGGGATGCATATATCAAACATCTTGAAAATAAGCATCATTCAAAGGTTATTTATATTAAGGACAAGAATAAAGAAATAGGCTGGAGAACATTATGTACAAAGATCGTATTTGAAAATGGAGATGTAATCTATGAAACTAAAGAAAAAAATGCATTTCGTAGATGTTACATGGGGATGGGAGTAGCTGCACGTCCATCATGTCACAACTGTAAATTTAAAGGTTTTCCTAGAATTGCAGATATTACACTTGCAGATTTCTGGGGAGTAGAAAAGTACTTGTCTAAAGATTATGATAATAATCTAGGCACATCTATGGTCTTACTAAATTCGGAAAAAGGAAGAGTATTTTATGAAGAGAAAGTTGCTTCTCAACTATTGACAGAGGAAATTGCTTTTGATTCAATATTGGGTGGAAATTTAGGGTTATTACAATCTCATAAACCTAATGCATCTATAGATAGACCTACATTTTATAAAGAGCTGAATTATTCTGATTTTGGGAATCTGGTAGATAAATATCTATCTCAGAAGCTACGAACTAAGACAAAACTAAAGAACATTGCAAGATTTCTAAAGCAGGCGATATGTGCTTCCGAAGGGAATTTGTTTACATTCTTTAAAACTGTTAATTACAATTTGTTTAACAAGCATATTGATGCTAGTATTGTAAATAGACATTATCTTATACTTCATCCGCATACATTGTTCAGATTAGGCAAAGATAGTAAAATAAAGATAAATGGTGTATTTTGCATTGGGCGTAGTAATTGTACAAAGGATGTGCTATACTCTAAAATTATTTTAAGGGAAAATGCATCGCTTATTGTTGGTGGTAATTATACATTTAGTGCTGGATGCGATATTCAAGTTTTTAAAAATGCGATTTTTGAAATAAAGGGTGGAGGGGACTCAAATGTAAATGTAGAAATTGTATGTGCAAAGTCTATTACTTTTGAGCCATACGTTTATTTAGGTAGAAATGTAATAATACGTGACACAAATGGAGATCATTATATGTCACGTCAAGGATATAAAATATCAAAGCCAGTAACGCTCGGAACACATGCTTGGATTTGTGATCGCGCTTCAATTATGTCTGGAGTACATGTGTGGCCAGGTGGGATAGTTGGTGCTAGCGCATATGTAACCTCTGATGTTCCAGCATTTAGTATGGTAAGTGGAAATCCTGCTCAAATAGTTGATGAGGAGGTCTATTGGAAAGCATAAATATTCATATTCAAAATTATATAATTATGGAAAATGAAATTTTAGAGATTTTTAGAAGTGTTTTCAACGAAGAAGATTCTTCATCTATTACTCTTGAAACAGAGTTTCGCGACTTAGCGCAGTTTACATCTCTTACTCAAGTCGTATTGATTGATGCTATTCAAAATCAACTCAACGTTAAACTTAAACTGTTACCACTAATTAAAGCAGAAACAATTGGAGATGTACTTGAGTTAGTTGAGAACAATGGATAAACTATTGTATGTATGGTAGAATCGACTGGTTCTACCATCTCAACCGACACTATGGATACGTCAGGTAAAACAATCGCAAAAAATACAGCATTCCTTTATATAAGGATGCTCGTTGTGATGGGTGTAACTATTTTTACATCCAGAATAATATTACAGAGACTTGGTACTACTGACTATGGAATTTATAATGTGGTCGGTGGTGTAGTATCAATGATGGTTTTCTTAAATAGTGCTCTTAACGCATCAACAAGCCGTTTCCTAACTTATGAACTTGGACTCGGAAACACTAACCAATTAAAAAGGGTATTTTCTGCATCTCTGAACCTACATATTGGTATTTCATTTATTGTTTTTCTCATATTGGAAACAGCCGGTTTATTCTTTTTTTATGATAAATTAGTTATTCCTCAAAATCGTATAACTGCAGCATTTTGGGTGTATCAGTTTGCCATTGTAACAATGGCTATAAATTACACTCAAGTTCCCTATAATGCGAGTTTAGTTAGTCATGAAAATATGGCTGTGTATGCTTTCGTGGGACTTTACGAAGCTTTTTCAAAATTATTAATTGCATATCTCATTCAGATTTCTCCTATTGACAAATTGGTATTTTACGGACTGTTACTCATGCTTAACACTGTAGCAATTCAGTTATTTTATAGGTTTTATACAAAAAATAAATATGAAGAGTGCCGTTTTAGGCTAATAAAGGATAAATCCTTATATAAAAAACTGTTATCCTACTCCATTTGGGATTTGTTTGGGGGAATGGCTGGTGTTAGTCAAAATCAAGGTTTAAATGTATTATTGAACGTATTCTTCGGACCAATTGTTAATGCTGCAAGTGGTATATCATTTCAAATACAATCAGCAGTTAAATTGTTTATTAACAATTTCCTCACAGCTGTACGTCCACAGGTCGTGAAAAGCTTTGCTGAGAAAAACTTTGATCGAATGTATGGCTTGACTTTTAAGGCTATAAAATATTCGCTTCTTTTAATGATGGCTTTGGTTGTTCCTCTAATCTTCGAATCAGAATTTGTCCTGAAAATTTGGTTAGGTGATACATATCCACCAGAAACAGTATTATTTACAAGGATAATTCTAGTATCAGCATTGTTTGATGTGATAGAAGGTGGACAGAATATGGCATTTCATGCAATTGGAAGAATTAAAACTGGAAACATTGTATGTGGTTCAATTATGATATCATCATTGCCTATAAGTTATATTTTATTAAAATTCGGATGTCCTTCATACATACCATTTATAATTGTAATCATAACGAATGTAATTAATCAAATATTGACTTTACTAATTATGAAGTCTTATGTTGATTTTTCACTTCAAAAATTGATTGTTCATACATATCTACCGGTGATGGCTGTTGTTGCATTTGTGTTTTCTGCCCCATTTTTAATTATTAATATGATAGAAGGTAACTTGTTACGTTTTATCATTAATTTTCTTACGATAGAACTGATCATATTATTTATGGGATGGTTTTTTGTCCTAAAAAAAGAAGATAAGACACAAATATTTAATTTAATTAATAAAAAGATCAATAGTGTTTGAATTAATCAGAAATAGCAAGCAAATAGTTGCTTAGATTTTTTGGTATGTTTATAACGCTATAGTTAATTTAGATAATATGTGTAAATATTATTTATATGAATACTTTAAAATCTCTTATTAATTTCTAAGAATACAAGAAATAAGTTTAAACTAATTATGAAAGAACTAAGAACGTTATCCGGTTTGCCTGTACCTCCTATTGGATTAGGCACTTTCCCATTACAAGGTAGAGAGATGGCAGACACAGTTTTAGCCGCTGCTCAAATTGGATATAGATTAATTGATACATCGGATGATTATCGAGGCGAAACAGGAATTGGTATCGCATGTTCTGAACTTTATCAAAAAATAGGATTAAAAAGAGAAGATTTATTCCTTCAAACAAAAATATCTCAGGATAACTCTTATTTGGATGATCCACTAGATGGCGTTTGGTTTAATCCGAATTCAATTCATCAGAAACTTCATACTGTAAGGGATGTCGTAAGGGAAAAAATCTCTATATCACTGAGAGAGATGAAAACACCATATCTTGACTCGGTACTTATTCATTATCCATTTCCTGGCTATTATTATGAAATTTGGGAAGAACTAATTAGCCTAAAAAATGAAGGTGTTATCAGATATATAGGAGTTTCCAACTTTTTTCAAAAGCATATTGAAGTCATCAAAAAGTCAGGTGAGATTCCTACAATTAATGAAGTCTTTTTCAGCCCTCTTTGTACTAGAGAAAACTTGCTTGCTTTCTTAAATAATAATAACATTATGCCATTGTGCTATTCTCCATTACTTGGTGTAAAAGGTAAAATTGCAGAAGAGGCTTTATCTCAAATCATGAATAAATATAATAAATCATTGAGCCAGATAATTTTGAGATGGCATGTTGACAGAGGCTGTATACCTATACCCAAAAGTAAGAATAAAAATAGATTAAAAGAGAATTTTTCTATTTTAGATTTCTCCCTTACTAAAGAAGAAGTTCAATATATAAATTCGTTTAACCAAGATTTTGTAGTTGCTGCAGAATCATTATATTGTCCTGGTATATGAATTTGTTAACAAAAGTGGAAAGAAAGATCAATGCACTAATTAAACGCACTTTTTGGTATAGAGAAGTAGTATTTGCAGATTGTGAGAAGTTTTGGAAACAAAAAACGTTAAATCTTGAGATTGTAAATTTGGGTAGCAGTGTGTCCAAATATGCTTTTGATTATTCTAATTGTAATAATAAGGCTGCTAATTGGGCTATGACTCCTCAGACTTTTGTTGGAGATTATGCTATCCTTTCTAATTATTTAAGTTTTTTAAGTGACAATGCAATAGTTATTATTACACTATGTCCTTTTTCTTGCTTGGATGATGGAAAACAATATCTTCCAGACAAAATGTATTCTATTGTTGATGCTATGAGCATCCCTAACTTTTCTATGGAGCGGAAGAGTTTAGTATACGACATTAAAGAGAATCCATATAAATATTTTCCACTTGTTTCTTTATTTAGTGAATTAGGTATAAGAACAAAACAAACTAACCATATTCTTACTAAGGAGGAAATGGACAAGGATGCTATTGCTTGGATAGATAGTTGGAAAAAACAGTTCTCTCTTTACAGCTTGAATGATAGATTTAGTCTAGTAAACCAAGATCGATTTAAGATGGCAGTTATTGCATTGAAGAAGCTTATTGAATTATGTATATCTCATAACTTTAAGCCAGTTATAGTTCTACCTCCTACTTCCAACTCACTGCTTGAATATTTTGATAGTGCTTTTATTAAACAATATATCGAGGATTATGTGCAGGCTTCAACTAATAATAAGATTCTGTTCCTAAATTATTTCTCAGATAAAGAATTTCGAGATATATCTCTTTATAAGAATGCAGGAGTTCTAAATGAGATTGGTGCAAAGGGGTTTACAAATAGAGTACTATCTGATTTAAAAATATTGAAATAGATTGTTATGAAAATAGGGATTTTAACATTCCACTGGGCAGTAAACTACGGAGCTATTTTACAGGCTTATGCTCTTCAAGAATATTTGAAATTAGAAGGACATGACGTCTGTATTGTTAATTATAAACCAAAGAACTATGATGATACAATTTTAAATTTTATAAAAAAACATAGATTCTTGAAAATTTCCGAATATTTATTAGAGAGAAAAAAAGAGCTAAGGTTAAGTATTTTCAGAAAAAAATATTTAAATCAAACAGAACGTGTTTGTACCTATAAAAAATTATCAAATTTAGTCACCGTGTTTGATGTTCTAATTTCTGGTAGTGACCAAGTTTTGAATCCATATTTTCTTGCTACTGGTGAAGGAAATAAGAATGGGTCTTCGGCATATTATTTGGGCTTCAATTTTGATGGGATCAAGATTGCTTATGCGGTTAGTTTTGGATGTGTCACTTATCCAGAAGAGCAGTTTTCGATTGCAGCAAAGTATCTGAAATCTTTTTCAAGGATTAGCGTTAGAGAGAATACAGGAAAAAATATTGTTTCATCTATGGGGATAAAAAATGTAAGTGTTGCTCCAGACCCTACACTTTTGATGCCCTATTCTTTCTTTGATAATTTGGCTGATCAGTATGAGGGCAAAGTTTCTAGAGATTATACTTATTGTTTTTTTATTAGAAATATAAAAGAAAGAAAAGCTTTGATAAAGGATAGAACTCGAGATCTTATTTGGAATAATGATTTAGGTGATTCTTCTGTTGAATCTTGGCTATATTTAATAAAACACGCGAATGCAGTCATTACAGACTCATTTCATTGTGTAGTTATGTGCCTAAAATTCCATATTCCTTTTGCTGCTATTACTGAATTGAATGGTAATGTTGGAATGAACGATCGTTTTTACACTCTTTTAACACCAATAAAAATGGCTAATAGGATACTCTATAAAAATAACCTTAATGAAATAGAGATTGTTTTGTCTACAAAAATTAATTGGAATTCTGTTGATATGTACCTCAATTCACTAAGAAATATAGGAAAGAAATTCTTGAATTTTTAATTTTTATGCAGAAAATATTATTTTTACATCAATCTTCAAGTATCGGTGGTGGAAGTTATTGCCTATTAAATATTATAAAGACGTTAGATACAAATTGTTATAAACCTATTGTCGCACTAATGTCATATGGTCCGTTAGTTGAAGAATTATCGAATTTAGATGTGGAGGTGGTTTTATTTACAAAAATGTCATTCTTTCCATATAATCGTCCAATTTATAAGGTGGGTAGTATTTTTGCATATATTAGACTATTGTCTTCTCAACAAGCATTCAAGACTATTTTGAACACATCTAAACCGGATATCGTATATTTTAACAATATGATGCTTGCAGGTTATTTGAAGGTCGCAAAAGAATTTGGCGCAAAAACAATTTGTCATGTTCGAGAACACTGGCCATCTAATGAACATATTCTTCAATTTACTTTTATTCGAAATTTTGTAAATATATATTCCGATAGAATAATTGCAATTAATGGTTATAGTAGTTCCATATTTCCTAAGAAAAAGGCTACTATTGTATACGATTGGATCAATATGGAGAAACGCTTTGAATATATGCCACTTGAACAAATTTTTAATGAAAACATGGCTGGGAAACGAGTGTTTTTGTTTACTGGTGGCACTCAGATTATCAAAGGAGCGTTAGAAGTAATTAAGGCTTTTTCTACTTATCGTACTTCTGCAGAAGATAGGCTTCTTCTAGTTGGTGTACCCCCATTATCCTCTCAAAATAAACTAATTAATTATTTTAATCGTGGGAAGCACTATATGGGTGATATTTATTTTGCAATATCAAAAGATGATAGAATTAAGTGTATGCCATCCGTTTTTAATCTCAGCCATATTATTAAGCAGTCTTATTGTAATCTTAGTTACTTTACAATTCCTCATGCGAATTTAGCAATGGCCGAGTGTATAACTTTGGGAATTCCTTCTATTGCGGCTCAAACTGATGAATCATTGGAGTATTCATGCAATGGAAAGCTTGCTATGCTATATCCAATAAATAATTTCTCTGCATTTTGTGAAAAGTTAGTGCGTTTAGACAATGAATATTCTGAATTAAAAGCTCGTATTGATAAAGAATCAAATAAAATAACAGAATTGTTCGATGAAAACGCTAATATTCTGCGATTACAATCTGTTATTAAATCCCTTTCCTAATCTATTTTTATATGTATGTAGCTTTAGCTGTTTGTTGCTTGGCTGTTTTCTTCTCGTGGCTTGCTTCTATCAAAAGGTTTCGATATGGGTTGTTTGTATCTTTTTTTATATTAGGTATTTTTTCCGTACTACGTTATGATTTTGGCACCGATTATTTGACTTATGTTGCTGATTTTGAATATAATGAATCTATAACGTTTAGTACTATTGTTTTTGACTTTGAATTTACAAAAGAACAAGGCTGGGCATTTTTTATGAAGTGCTTTTCCCCTCTAGGATATATTGTCTTTTTTGGTTTATTATCTGTTTTTATTTGTAATACATATTATCGCTTAATTAAGCGATATGTTCCAAGAGAATATTATTGGTTTGCTACTTCAATCTACGTCTTCAATTTTAATTTATTTATATTACAGCAGTCAATGATTGGCCAATCATTTGTTATGGCTATTTGTGTAAACATATTTATGAAAATAGATAAACTCTGCACCAAAAATGAGTCTGTAAGTATATGTAGTATTTCAAAACAATCTCAAATTGTTGTTTATAGTCATAGTAAAAAATATATGCCCCCCCACACACAACGAAATATAAATCTTGAACAAATTTTACCCATTATTGGTTTATTGTTTGTTATTACAACTTTGCATATGAGTTCTGTTGTGATGGTACCTTTTTTACTTCTGTGTTTTTTGCCAATGCAAAATGATAAATTGTTAGGTATTACAATGGGCATATTGGTAATTATAGCATGGGTTTCTAGTTCATTTACTCAATCATTATTCCAACAGTTTATGGTAATAAATGTTGTATCAGAATATAGTGATAAATATTTGATGGAGGATGGCATGAAATTTGGTATCAGGCGTGTTTTTGAATATTTTCCTTTTATTCTTTCTATTTTTTATTTATGTAATGATAAGATTATAGGAAAAAGAAGACAGTTAGTATTTATGTCTATGGTCAGTTTCGTTATCCTTCCTTTTTCCTCAATAATGTTGCTTATTGCTAGATTGGCTTATTATTTCGATATCTTTTCAATAGCGGCATTTCCTTTAGTATATCAAAATATAAAAATAGGATTTATTAGAAAAAGCCTCATCGGATTAATGTTAGCCATTAATATTTATATGTGGTTTTATTTGATTACAAATGACGAATGGGATGGTAAATTTCTGGAATATCGAACATTTTTTTCAATACTATGAAGCAAAAGAAAAATGTGGTGGTAATGAGTACTATGTACTATCCTGATATGGGTGCACCATCTGCGGTTATTGATAAGTATATCAAAGCCTTGAATTGTGTATATAATTTTTATTATATAACGAAGACGTATAAAGGACATTCTGAATTTGTTAATAAAGAAAACGTTTTGTATATTTCTAGTATATGGCATAAGTTATTAATGTTTTGTAATAAGAATCAAAACAAGGTTGTTACTACAATTATTCTAGCATTTATTAATGCTCATAAATTATTAATGACGCAAATATGCAATCCAAATGCAAATTCATGGGAGAGTAGTTCATATTATAATGTGCTTGAGAGTCTTCATTCTAAAAAGAGAATTGATTGTGTAATCAGCGTTTCTAATACAGTATTCACACAGTTTGCAGCAATGAGATTTAAGAAGAAGCATCCTGATATTAGGTGGGTGAATTTTGTGACTGATCCATATACTGCAAACTATGTATATTACAGGTATAAATCATTTAAGGGATTATGGAAAAAAATATTCAAAAAAACGGAAAAGAGTTTCTATCTTCATGCAGATGTTAATCTAATGTGTCCCGAGATGTATGAATATGCAAGGAATGCACTTTCAATTCCTCTTTCAAAATTAGTATGCATGAATTTTATCTTGAATGAAGAGTATAAATATTTTTCATCAAATGTGCATGTTGATGAAAAGGTGAAATTTGTATATGCTGGGACTGTATACAAGGATGTCCGTAACCCTCAATTCATGTTGAATACTATATCACAAATTGCAAACAGTGTTACAGATTTATTTGTTAAAAAAGGAGAGTGTGAAGATATGCTCATTAATCTACCTAAAAATATAAATAGATATGAATTCGTTTCGTCTGAGGAGTATGGCCGAATGATATGCGAAAAGTACGATATTCTTTTGAGTATCGGAAATAGAAATACAATACAATTTCCAAGTAAAACACTTGATTTGATTTCCACAGGAAAGCCAATTATTAATTTTTATTTTGAAAAAAATTCTCAATATGAAATGATTGAGCAATATCCACTTGGGATAAATATTGCTGAAGGGGATTTAAATGCAAAATCAGTCATAACTAATTTCTGTCAAAAATTTAAAGGAAAACGTCTGAGTTTTGAAACAATTAAGTATATATTTCCTCAAAATGTCTTTGAAAATCAGTTGAAAACTTTCAAAAATAATATTGATATAATATGATTGCAATTCTATTATCTACATATAATGGAGAAAAATTTATTGGTGCACAGATAGAGTCAATTATATCTCAAACTAATAAGGATTGGCATTTGTATATTCGCGACGACGGCTCAAAAGATAGTACTATAAAAGTTTTAGATGAATATGCTTCAAAGTATCCCAAACAAATTTCAATAGATATCTCATGTCCATCAAACATGGGAGCTGGAGAATCCTTTATGTATCTTCTTTCTGTTGTAGATGCAGATTATTACATGTTTTGTGATCAGGATGACATTTGGAATAACGATAAAGTGGAAAAGACTTTTCAACGTATAAGAGAGATAGAATCTGTCCATGATGAAACTATCGGAATTGGAGTCTTTACTGACCTAACCCTTGTTGATTCGAATTTAAATGTTTTGTATGCATCTCTTTGGAAAGCAGATAATCGCCATCCTGAATACACAAAAAACTTCTATAAACAATGGACCAATAGACATGCTTCTTATGGTTGCACACAAATGTTTAATAAGGTAACGAAGGAACTAGTACTGCCTTATAGACAATTTAAAAATATTATGGGTGGTCATGATAATTGGGTTGAGTATATTCTTATTAAAAAGGGGGTTTATGAGTACATTGATGAACCAACTATTCTCTATAGGCAACATGGAGCAAATGTTGTAGGAGCAAATTTTGGACATGGATATCGTCAGGAATTGAAAAAGATAATTCATAATCCTTTAATATTGTTAGAGAAATTAAGAAAGGACTATGATAGAATGAAATTAATGCCATTTCATGTTTCTTTATTCCTTGTTTTATGGTATAGATTTAAACAGAGTATAACTTCAATTTTTAACATTAATGGATAATATTAATAAATATAAGAATTATGTTCTGGCAAACGATGTCACAATACGTCAGTTACAAGATAAACTTCTTGAAATTTTCATGTATTTTAAGAAGATATGTGAAGATAATGGCTTAAATTATTGGTGTGGTGGCGGAACAATGCTGGGGGCTGTAAGGCACGGTGGTTTCATTCCATGGGATGATGACTTAGATGTTTTCATGCCCCGAAAGGATTATGAGAGTTTGTATGAAATTTGGAATACGATAGCTGATACGGATCATTATGCACTTGTGAGAACTGATCGTTCTCATAATTATCATCATACAGCTATGAACCTTGTTGATTTAAAAACGACTTTTATACAGTTTCATTCCGAAAATGAGGATATATATCATGGTTGTTATATTGATGTTATTCCTTTTGAAGGGTGTCCTGACGGAAGATTGTCAAGAGCATTTCAGATTTATCATTCTATTATGTATTCTGTATTCAACTGCCAGAGGTTACCGAATAATCAAGGAAGGATGCTTAGGTACCCAGTTATGTTACTCTTGGGAATGATAAAGTCTCAAGAATTACGATATAAACTCTGGACTTATCATCAGAAGCAAATGACCAGATATGATTTTTATACTGCTAATATTGTCAAGGAAACAGTATCATCTTTCAAGGGGTTATTTCGTGAATATGACAGACATGTATTTGATACCACAGAGATTCTGTTTGAAGGGGTGTCTGTGAAAATCCCTGTAGGATATGATCATTACATGAAAAAAATATACGGGGATTATATGAAAATTCCTGATGATGTCTATGAAAATATGTCTGGAAGGTATAGCAGAATAAAATTTATTGATTTGAAAAACTCTTTTAAAATATATAAAGGTTTTCAGTACTTAAAAACAGGTAAAAAATGAAAAATATTGCAGTTATTTTTGCCGGTGGTTCTGGATCGAGAATGAAGACAGTGTCTAGACCTAAACAGTTCTTAGAACTTAATGGAAAACCTGTTATCATTTACACTCTTGAACTATTCGACAACCATCCGGAAATAGATGGCATTGTTGTTGTTTGTATTGAGCCTTGGATTTCATTCTTGATGAAACAATTAAAAAAATTTGAGATAAGTAAGGTTGGTGCCGTCGTGCCTGGGGGGGAAACAGGTCAAGACTCGATTTATAATGGTCTTATTATAGCGAAGAATACTTATGGGGAGAACTGCAATGTTTTAATTCATGATGGAGTACGCCCCCTAATTAAAGAGCAGACAATTTCAGAATGTATTATTACCACCATAAAAAAAGGAAATTGCATCACTTGTATTCCTGCAACAGAAACATTTGTAGTAAAACAAGATGATGATTCTCTAGAAATACCAGCGAGGGCAAATTCTTTAATTGCAAGAGCCCCACAATGTTTTAGACTTAAAGATATTTTAGATGCGCACCAAAAAGCACAAAATGCTGGGTGTCACGATTATGTTGATTCTTGCTCTTTAATGAGCCACTATGGGCATAAGATGAATACTATCATCGGTCCTATGGAAAATATTAAGATTACAACACCGACGGATTTCTTTATTTTTAGAGCGATGGTAGAGGTGCATGAAAATCAGCAAATTTTTGGATTATAAAGATGAAGAAAAAATGATATTTTCTTTATTTTTATTTCTCTCTGTTATTCCAATTAGGACTGTTTTATTTTCTTCAGATATTGTCATTGTAGATTATATGGAACAATCCAAAAGTTTCTCACAGCAAGGTGCAGCGGCTTTTGGTGACTATCTCTTTCAGTTTACTGCAGAGATGATTTGCGATATATATGATTTAAAAAACAAGAAGCATATAGGTAAAATGGTAGGAGATTCTTCTCCTATTAAGCATTGTGATACAGTTTGCTTTGGAATAGATAAATATGATTCGGATGATCCTTTTCCTGTAATTTATATTAGTGGAGCATTAATCGGTCTCGATGAAAAGGAAAGCTATATTTGGGTATACCGAATTTTGAATGATAATAATGTATGGAGTTTGAACCTCGTTCAAACCATAGTAACCCCTATCACTAATGAAATTGGGTGTTGTCCGGATGCATTGATCTCAAAAAAAAATGGTTATTTGTGGATCGTTGGTTGGGATTATGCAATACCTTATAATCAGGAAAATGGTGTCGGAGCAAGACTCAAGTTGACAAAATTTGGTATTCCATCTTTACAGGAAGAATTAGTTTCTCTTTGCATTGAAGACTCTATATCTCGATTAATTGTTGATAATGCCCATGCAATTCAACAAGGTATGTGCATTGATGACGACAGTATCTTTGTCCCATATGGGGATTCTGTATTAGGTTATCAAGGTATTGATGTGATTGATATAAATAAAGGAAAGGTTGTCAAGAATATAGATTTAAACAATACAAGGGTCAGTGAACCTGAAGCTGTTTTTTTTTACCAAGGAGAGATTTTCATAGCAGACCAGGCTACAACAATAAAGCATATTATAAAATACTGATTATATGAATCTACACAACTTTACTTCTCAACTGAAGCAGACAAAATTTCTCATAACTGGAGCTTCAGGATTGATTGGGTCCTCATTAATTCGCACCTTACTATCATTAAATTTGGGAATTAGGATTACTGCTCCTGTTAGAAATTGCACTAAAGCAAAATTGAAATTTACAGATGAAGAGATTCCATATATTGATTTTATTGAAGGTAATCTAATTGAGTTTGACTATTCTGAAATTTTGGGTGTTGATTATATTATTCACTGTGCGGCACCTACTGCCAGTATTTTTTTTATAAAGCATCCTGTTGAAACTTCAGAATTCATTTACGACACAACAAAAGTGTTACTTAAATATGCTGCCAGTTCAGATATCAAAGGGTTTGTTTTTCTTTCTTCTTTGGAAGTTTATGGCACAATTATTGATGATAACGAGCCAGTGACAGAAGATGTACAAGGATATTTAGATCCAATGTCTGTGAGAAGCAGTTATCCAATGGCAAAACGCGCTGCAGAAAATCTTTGTTGCCTTTATGCCGATGAATATAATGTGCCAGTAAAAGTTGCTCGACTTACTCAAACAACGGGTGCTGGTTTTTCAATAGACGATAATCGAATAATAGCACAATTTGCACGACTTACTGCACAAGGAAAGGATATTGTATTACATACTACAGGTGAATCTGCACGTCCTTATTGTTACACAGAAGATTGTGTTTCTGCCATCATTTATATTCTTATAAAAGGTAATTCAGGAGAAGCTTATAATGTGGCAAATGAAGAGACATATATTTCTGCATGTAAAATGGCAGAATATCTACGCGATAATTTCAATCCAAATATAAATGTCCGCTTCGAGTTAAATGATAATATGGGATATGCTCCAGCTTCTAAGTTACGCTTATCGACTCGGAAATTAAGAAACCTGGGTTGGAAGTCAAAATTTGGATTACATGAAATCTTTGAAAAGGTAATTAATTATCTATCTTAGATATCTTTTATTAGTAATATAACACTTTCTATAATTTAGCATGCTATTTAATCTGTCGAAAATCAGTTTGTTAAGAAGCAAGTTAATGGGAGTGGGAACACTTCTTATAATAATATGTCATGCATATGGAAATAACGTAAAGATGCCTAGTATTCTTAGCAAAATTGTAAATAATGGACAAATAGGTGTAGACATTTTCTTATTACTTTCTGGTATAGGAATTGCTTACTCGTTATCGAATACAAATATATTTGACAGTGGTAAATCACTTAAGGAGTGGTACATAAAACGAGTATTAAGAATATACAAACCATTTACAATATTGTCTGTATGTTATTACATTTATAAGTTTTTCTTTGAGGATATGTCCTTGCAAGAGTCATTATTACATTTTTCAAACTTATCATGGTGGATTAATGGAAGAGGTACATGGTATGTTTCATTAATTATATTACTCTATTTACTCTCTCCTTTTTTATATTTTATGTTATATAATACGAGATTCAAATGGCTTTATCTTGCAATTACGAGTTTCATCCTAATGATACTATGTCAGGATGATAATTATACCTGGTTTTGGTATGGTAGCAATGCATTGAAAAGGTCACCATCATTTCTGATAGGAATGGCAATAGCAAAATATGTTCAAGAAGGGAAAGAAATAAACTTTGGGCTTCTTACTTTTGTAAGTATGATTGTTTTTGGTCTATCTTCTTTTTTGTTTCCAAATTCTTTTTGTAAATGGATTGTTGTATTACCATTTGTAATAGTGTTGGTTTATCTAATAGAAAATCTTTCAAAGATACAATTTCCATTGAATTCTCTTGGGATGATTTCTTTGGAGTCCTATCTAACAAATATATACATTGGAGATATATTAAACCATAAAAAATGGATTATTTGTGGATGGGATTTAAGTTATGGGCACTATTTGGAATATTCGGTTGTCATAGTATTAGGTTTAATAATTGCTTATTATGCGAATATTGTATCAAAGAAGATATTAATTCAGATAGGCAACACTAAATACTAAAGTCGTGCTTTAATAAAATTATGATGAATATAGTTATCACTGGTGGTGCTGGATTTATAGGCTCACACGTAGTTCGTTTGTGTGTAAACAAGTATCCAGAGTATAATATCATCAACCTTGATAAGTTGACTTATGCTGGCAATCTTGCTAACTTGAAGGATATTGAAGATAAACCAAATTATAAGTTTGTAAAGATGGACATCTGTGACTTCGACGCTTTCTACAAGCTTATGCAGGACGAGAAGATTGATGGTATCATCCACCTTGCAGCAGAGTCTCATATTGACTGAAGCATTAAGGAGCCATTTACTTTCGCTCGCACTAATGTGATGGGTACTCTATCTTTTCTCCAGGCAGCAAAGCTTTATTGGGAATCTTTTCCTAAGAAGTACGAAGGCAAGCGCTTCTACCATATCTCAACTGACAAGGTGTATGGAGCTCTTGAAATGACTAATTCAGAAGGTATCGAGCCCCCTTTTACAACTACAGCCAGCTCTTCTGAGCACCACTTGGCTTATGGTAAGGACTTCTTCTACGAGACAAAAAAGTTCAATTCTCATTCTCCTTATTCTGTATCGAAGGATTCGAGCGACCACTTCGTTTGTGCATTCCACGATACATACGGTATGCCAACTATCGTGACAAACTGTTCGAACAACTATGGACCATACCAGTTTCCTGAGAAGTTAATTCCTCTCTTCATCAACAATATCCGCAGCCGCAAGCTATTGCCAGTATATGGTAAGGGCAAGAACGTTCGCGACTGGTTCTATGTAGTAGATCATGCTCGCGCTATCGATACTGTCTTCCACAATGGCACTATTGCAGAGACATACAACATCGGCGACTTCAACGAGTGGAAGAACATTGATATCATTCATACTGTGATTAAAACAGTAGATCGTATCCTCGAACGTCCAGAGGGTGCAGACCTGGATTTGATCACTTATGTAACAGATCGTCTTGGTCACGACGCTCGTTATACCATCGACTCGATAAAGTTCCAAAATAAAACTCAGTTGGGAGTCTTCGCTTCAGTTTGAGGAGGGCATCGAGAAGACTGTCCGTTGGTATCTTGACAACGAGGAATGGATGAACAACATCACTTCTGGTGAGTACGGGAAATATTACGATGAACTGTACACTAATAGATTTTTTTTTAAGAATCTTGTGAATTGTATTCTTACAAAAAACTTTTGATTGAAGAATGGAAAAAATACTATTTACAGGAGGAACGGGATTCTTGGGTAAGAATACCCGTCCTATACTGGATAAAATGTATGAAGTAACTACCTGTGGTATCACTTCAAACGATATGATCAAAGCTAACTTTGTGACGGATGTACCTGATCTACCAGAACATTATGATGTGGTGCTGCATGCTTGCGGCTTGGCTCATGTAGTGCCTAAGACCAAAACAGAGATTAAGTCGTTCTTTGATGTAAACTATCAGGGAACTATCAATCTCTGCAAAGCTCTTGAGAAAGTAGGACCGCCTAAGGCTCTTGTGTTTATCAGCACGGTTGCTGTATATGGTTGTGACTTTGGTAAGCTTATTACCGAGGAGCATCCTCTAAACGGAATCACCCCCTATGCAAAGAGTAAGATTCTTGCAGAGGAGTATCTGACTGAGTGGTGTAAGGAGCATAGTGTCGTGTTAGGAATTTTGCGTCCTTCGCTACTTGCTGGTAAAGGTGCTCCAGGAAACCTTGGTGCTATGGTGAATGGTGTTAAGAAGGGTTTCTACATGAACATTGCCGGTGGTAGGGTGGTGAAAAGTATCCTCATGGCAGAGGATATTGCAAATATTCTTCCCAAGATTGTAGTGAAAGGAGGCGTATATAATGTTTGCGATACATTCCAACCTTCGTTTGGGCAAATTAGTGAATCGGTGGCTAAGCAGTTGGGCAAGGAGAAACCAATCAATATCCCATACTGGATGGCATGGTGTTTGGCTAAGGTGGGCGACCTTCTTGGCAATAAGGCGCCTATTAATTCTTATAAACTGGAGAAGATGACCAAGAGTCTGACTTTCTCGAACGAAAAGGCTTGTCGAGAATTAGGTTGGGAGCCACTGGATGTACTGACAAACTATAAGATCTGATGGTAAGCACTCAAATTAGGGCTCCAAAATGCTATCTTCTTTGTTGATAATCAATCTCCAACAATTATGTATAGTAGTGAAGATCTTGATCGATTTTATTTTCAGTATCAAACCGAGGCTGTCCCTCATAGGCTGTCTCTTCAGTCATTCTGTTTGCAGAATAATCTCCTTTACAACCTTTTTCATAAATGGTGCAAGAATACCCGCAGCAAAGTAGTCTCAGTTCAGGTGGACGGTGTTCCCTCGGTTCCCACATCGGAATCCGTTCCGTCTTCTCCTTCAGGAGAACATCCGGTGAAAAAGGAGAGTCCTTCTTCCCATGAGAACAAATAGGGGCAGCCATGCCAAGTCCCGAGGTCGCTTCCTTTGCGTATATTCGTGGAACTCACCTTGAGCAATGGCCTGCATGTCTTCCATAAAGGATCTGGATTATCCGGTTCTATACCTTCTGATCCAAAAACTGGAGGTTCTATGTTGAGTATAACGGGCATCAACCGCTTCTATTACTTTTGTGGCTTTACTGACATGCATTGTAAGCATTTCTGTGTTCTGCCCGTCATCCGTGAACTGTTGCGCCGTGAGCCTTTGGATGGTGACATTTATATTGTCATGTCTAAAGATCACCGTATCGTTCGTCTGTTCGCTTATGGTCACCGTTCCTATAGCCTTAACCGCTGTGATGACATGTCTGAAACTGGTGCTGGAGGAACTGACAAAAGAGTTATCCCGCTCCAATCAGATGTTGGAAAAATTAGATGAGTTGCAGTCCTTTCTTGAAGAAGAACGTAACTCTCGTCAATCCCTGGAACGTGAGAATACCAAGCTAAAGAAACAATTCAAATCTGCTTGTAAGCACCGTTTCGATTCTTTATCAATATCGTACTGGGTAGCCAAATGCATGGTTTTAGTAGGTGATCGTTTGGGAAGGAAAGCTCCAATCAATTCCTTGAAGTTAGATGAGATTACGAAATCCTTAACTTTCAGTAATGAAAAGGCAATACGTGAATTGGGATGGAAGCCGACCAATGTGTTGGAAAACTTCAATATAGAATGAATGTATATTTAGGTGTCATATTGATAGGGCTGGGTATTGTATCTTTAGGATTTACATGTATTCAGCTTTGGTTTTACTGGATAATCAAAAACGGATGATGTATTATTTAATGGTTTTGGTTCTGCTGTTTTGGGCAGAACTTTTTTATTTTAGAGTGGCTGATAGGTGCAATATCATCGACAAGCCCAATGAGCGGAGTTCTCATACGAAAGTGACTTTACGCGGTGGTGGGATTATTTTCTATTTCGGAGCGTTGGCCTATTTCCTGACGAGTGGCTTTGAATATCCCTGGTTCCTGCTTGCCTTGACACTGGTGACGTTCATCAGCTTCGTGGACGATATAAAATCCACCGGACAGATGACAAGGCTGCTTTTTCATTTCTCTGCTATGGCTATGATGTTTTATCAGTGGGGACTTTTCTCCTTGTCCTGGTGGTGGATAGTCATAGCCTTGATAGTCTGTACGGGTATCATCAATGCCTACAACTTTATGGATGGCATTAACGGCATAACCGGTGGTTATTCTCTGGTTATTCTTGCTGCGTTGGCCTATATCAATAAGGAGGTGGTTACTTTTGTGGAAGCGGATTTCATCTATACCGTTATCTGTTCCGTTCTAGTCTTCTGTTTCTTCAATTTCCGCAAGCGTGCTAAATGCTTTGCCGGTGATGTGGGTTCGGTGAGCATTGCCTTTATCCTTCTTTTCCTGATAGGCAGGCTCATCATTGAAACGGAAGATTTCAGTTGGATTGTCCTTTTATCCGTTTATGGTGTGGATAGTGTACTGACTATCATTCACCGCCTAATGCTTCATGAGAATATCGGGCTACCGCATCGCAAACATCTGTATCAGATTATGGCGAATGAGCTGAAGGTTCCTCATGTCATAGTATCTTCTATTTACATGGCAGTGCAGGCAATCATAGTCGTAGGATATATAATGTGTTTGGATTCAGGCTACTGGTATCTGCTATGTACCATCCTCTTGTTAAGTCTTATTTATGTCTGTTTCATGAAGAGGTATTTTGGATTACATCAATCAATTTGAAATAAGCTTTCCTTTTCTTGATTAAGTTGGCTTGCCTAATCTGTCAGCTTGTAAATCAATACTTTATGAACTTATCTCAGAAAACAGCTTCAGCGAGGCTGTTTTCTTTGTTTACAGGCAAATATATCCTCACCTTTGCATTGTTGATCAACAAAACGAGATTAAAAACCATGTTGAATTAAAAATGTAAAAAGGAGAAAGAAACTATGCCTTTATTTTATTATGCAAGACAGTCGTCTCTGGCGACAAAAGAGGGTGCCAAACTTTGGCATCTGAGTTTGAAGAAAGTGGGAAGGGCCGTGGATGCGCAACAGCTGGCTGAGGTGATTGCCGAGAAGTCTTCATTGACTCCGGGTGACGTACATAATGTAATCCGTAACCTGATGACGGTAATGAGGAGCCAGTTGCTGAACAGCCGTACGGTGCGTCTGGATGGCTTAGGCACATTCACCATGAAGGCCCGTACGCGAGGTAAAGGAGTGGTCAAATCTGAAGACGTGAATCCCAATCAGGTGACTGCTTTGCGCTGCCAGTTTACTCCGGAATATACGCGCCCGGCTGCCATCGGCACTACGCGTGCCCTGCTCCAGGGTGTGGAGTTTGAGAAATGGACGGGAGTGGTGACTGACGGTAAGGATGATGCCGGTGATGGTGGCAATTCCGGTGGCGGTTCCGACGGTGACCAAGGCGAGAACCCGTTAGGATAAGATGTATTTACTAATTTTGAAAGATTAAGACTATGAAAAAGAACGTTTGGGACAAGATTTTGAAGGTAGTGATAGCTGTTGCTTCCGCCATATTGGGAGCTTTAGGCGCCAATGCAATGAATGTATAAATTGTAGATTTATATAGAATATTAGGAGAAAGGCGGTGAAGGAAAAGCACTTCATCGCCTTTTTGTTATTTTCTTCATTTATAATTCCCTGCCAACCAAAAAATCTTATTACCTTTGCAGGTCACTTTTGGAAACAATAAAAATATAATGATATGAATATCTCTTATAATTGGTTGAAAGAGTATGTCGATTTCGATTTGACACCGGATGAAGTTGCTGCGGCACTGACCTCCATCGGACTGGAAACGGGAAGTGTGGAAGAGGTGCAAACCATTAAAGGCGGACTGGAAGGACTGGTCATCGGCGAAGTGCTGACATGCGAAGCTCATCCTAACTCAGACCATATGCACATCACTACGGTGAACCTGGGACAAGGTGAACCCGTGCAGATTGTATGCGGCGCTCCGAATGTAGCTGCCGGACAGAAAGTGGTAGTAGCCACGTTGGGTACAAAACTGTATGACGGTGACGAGTGCTTTACCATCAAGAAATCAAAACTTCGTGGCGTGGAATCTGTCGGCATGATTTGTGCTGAGGATGAAATCGGTATCGGTACAGACCACGCGGGCATCATCGTACTGCCGGAGACAGCTGTTCCGGGTACGCTTGCCAAGGACTACTATAACATCAAGAGCGATTACGTGCTGGAAGTGGACATCACTCCCAACCGTGCCGATGCTTGCTCACATTATGGGGTGGCACGCGACTTGTACGCCTACTTGATACAGAACGGTAAGCCGGCTACTTTAAAGAAACCTTCGGTAGACGCTTTTGCGGTAGAAAATCACGATTTGGATATTAAAGTAACTGTAGAGAACAGCGAGGCATGTCCCCGATATGTCGGCGTTACGGTGAAAGGGGTTACAGTGAAAGAAAGCCCCGAATGGTTGCAGAACAAGTTGCGTATTATCGGTCTGCGTCCTATCAATAATGTGGTGGATATTACCAACTATATCGTCCATGCTTTCGGCCAGCCGCTGCACTGCTTCGATGCAGATAAGATTAAAGGCGGTGAGGTGATTGTAAAGACCATGCCGGAAGGTACTCCGTTTGTAACTCTTGATGGCGTGGAGCGTAAATTGAACGAACGCGACCTGATGATTTGCAACAAGGAAGAGGCGATGTGTATTGCCGGTGTGTTCGGCGGTCTGGATTCCGGTTCTACGGAAACCACCAAGGATGTGTTCCTTGAAAGTGCCTACTTCCATCCGACATGGGTACGCAAGACAGCCCGTCGTCATGGATTGAACACAGATGCTTCTTTCCGTTTTGAAAGAGGTATTGACCCGAATGCCACTATTTACTGCCTGAAGCTGGCTGCTTTGATGGTAAAGGAACTTGCCGGAGGTACCATTTCTTCTGAAATAAAAGATGTGTGCGCCGCTCCTGCCAAGGATTTCCGTGTGGAACTTGCCTATGAGAAAGTGAACTCACTGATTGGCAAAGTTATTCCGGTGGATACCATCAAGAGCATCGTGACAAGTCTGGAAATGAAGATTGTAGACGAGACAGCCGAAGGGCTTACACTGGATGTTCCTCCTTACCGTGTGGACGTGCAGCGCGATTGCGATGTAATAGAGGATATCCTGCGTATCTACGGATATAATAATGTGGAGATTCCGACTACCTTGAAGTCTTGTCTGACTACCAAGGGTGAATATGATAAATCCAACAAACTGCAGAACCTGGTTGCCGAGCAGCTGGTGGGCTGTGGTTTCAATGAGATTCTGAACAACTCGTTGACGCGTGCCGCTTACTATGACAATCTGGAGTCTTATCCATCAAAGAATCTGGTAATGTTGCTGAATCCGTTGAGTGCAGACTTGAATGCCATGCGTCAGACACTGCTTTTCGGTGGATTGGAAAGCATCTCGCACAACGCCAACCGTAAGAATGCAGACCTGAAATTCTTTGAATTCGGTAATTGTTATCACTTCAACGAGGAAAAGAAGAATCCGGAGAAAGTGCTTGCCGCTTATTCCGAAGACTATCATCTTGGTTTGTGGGTGACTGGCAAGAGGGTGGCCAACTCATGGGCTCATCCGGATGAGAACAGCTCGGTATATGAGCTGAAGGCATACGTTGAGAATGTCTTTGCCAGATTGGGGCTGCACATGCATGATTTGGTTGTCGGCAATCTGACTGATGATATCTATGCTGCCGGTTTATCCGTACAGACAAGGGGTGGAAAGCGGTTGGCTACTTTCGGTATTGTAACAAAGAAGCTGCTGAAGGCATTCGATATTGACAACGAGGTTTACTATGCCGATTTCAACTGGAAAGAATTGTTGAAGGCCATCCGCAATGTGAAGGTGAGCTATACGGAAATCTCCAAGTTCCCTGCCGTGAAACGCGACTTGGCGTTACTGCTCGACAAGAAAGTGCAGTTTGCGGAAATTGAGAAGATTGCCTACGAGACGGAGAAAAAGCTGCTGAAGGAGGTTTCTCTCTTCGACGTTTATGAGGGTAAGAATCTGGAAGCCGGTAAGAAGAGTTACGCGGTGAGCTTCTTGCTGCAGGATGAGAATGCCACGTTGAACGATAAGCAGATTGACAAGATTATGTCCAAACTGGTGAAGAACCTGGAGGACAAGTTGAATGCCAAGCTGCGTTGATTCATTATTTAGAATTTATAATTCATAATTTAAAATACAGTTCCAATGGGAAGAGCGTTTGAATATAGAAAAGCTGCCAAATTGAAAAGATGGGGTCACATGGCAAAGACCTTTACAAGACTGGGTAAACAAATTGCTATTGCGGTGAAGGCCGGTGGTCCGGAGCCGGAAAACAACCCGACACTGCGTTCGGTTATCGCTACTTGTAAGCGTGAAAACATGCCGAAGGATAATATTGAACGTGCTATCAAGAATGCGATGGGTAAGGACCAGAGCGACTATAAGGGTATGACTTATGAAGGATACGGTCCTCACGGTGTAGCTGTTTTTGTGGATACACTGACCGATAACACTACCCGTACAGTAGCCGATGTGCGTTCCGTATTCAACAAGTTCGGCGGTAACTTGGGAACAATGGGTTCACTGGCTTTCTTGTTTGACCACAAGTGTGTGTTCACTTTCAAGAAGAAAGACGGTATCGATATGGAGGAACTCATTCTTGACTTGATAGACTATGACGTGGAGGAAGACTACGAAGAGGATGAAGAAGAAGGTACTATCACTATTTATGGTGATCCGAAAAGCTATGCAGCTATCCAGAAACATTTGGAAGAGTGCGGTTTTGAAGATGTCGGCGGTGAGTTTACCTATATCCCGAACGATATGAAGGATGTGACTCCCGAGCAACGCGAAACCATCGACAAAATGATAGAGCGTCTCGAAGAGTTTGATGATGTACAGACGGTTTATACTAACATGAAACCGGAAGAAGGCGGAGAATAATGACATATACATACAAGACGCAAGGTACGTGTAGCAGTAACATCGAACTGGATGTGGAAGATGGTATTGTGAAAGAAGTGGCATTTTGGGGTGGATGTAATGGAAACCTGCAAGGACTTTCACGTTTGGTGAAAGGCATGCCGGTAGATGCGGTGATTGCCCGTTTGGAAGGAATTCGCTGCGGAAGACGTTCCACTTCCTGCCCCGACCAATTGTGCAAGGCATTGCACGAGATGGGGTATTGAGCCTCCTGCCTGAAAGAATGGATGAGAGCCCCTGACATTGAAAGATGCCAGGGGCTTTTTTTGAACCTAACATGGAGGTATTTGTTATTATTTGAGTATTTTTACGCTCTTAATTGAACAGATACAATGAAGAATATTTTTAAAGACTTGAAACGGAGAGACCACAAACGCTATCTGGGCGGTCTGGACGTTTTTAAATATATAGGTCCCGGACTGCTGGTGACTGTGGGCTTTATTGACCCGGGGAACTGGGCATCTAATTTTGCGGCAGGGTCTGAATTTGGCTATTCATTGCTGTGGGTCGTGACTTTATCCACTATCATGCTGATTGTATTGCAGCATAATGTGGCGCATCTTGGCATTGTAACCGGCTTGTGCTTGTCCGAAGCCGCTACCAAATATACTCCTTCCTGGGTGTCGCGTCCCATATTGGGTACAGCAGTGCTGGCTTCCATCTCGACTTCGTTGGCAGAGATATTGGGAGGTGCCATCGCTTTGCAGATGCTGTTTGACATTCCCATCATATGGGGCTCTGTCTTGACTACCGTATTTGTAGTCGTCATGCTTTTCACTAATTCCTACAAGAAGATAGAACGTTCCATCATTGCTTTTGTTTCGGTCATCGGGCTCTCCTTTATCTATGAGCTGTTTCTGGTGAAGATAGATTGGCCGCTGGCTGCACAAGGGTGGGTGACACCTTCGTTCCCGCATGGGAGTATGCTGATTATCATGAGTGTGCTCGGTGCGGTGGTGATGCCGCATAATCTGTTTCTGCATTCGGAAGTGATACAGAGCCATGAATATAATAAGAAAGATGATGCGTCCATCCGTAAGGTGTTGAAATATGAATTGTTCGACACGCTGTTCTCTATGATTGTGGGATGGGCCATCAACAGTGCCATGATACTGCTGGCAGCGGCAACTTTCTTTAAAAGCGGTATTCAGGTGGAAGAGTTGCAGCAGGCCAAATCCTTGCTGGAGCCGTTGCTGGGGAGCAGTGCTGCCGTGGTTTTTGCATTGGCATTACTGATGGCGGGTATATCTTCTACGATAACCAGCGGTATGGCGGCAGGTTCTATCTTTGCCGGTATTTTCGGAGAATCCTATCATATCAAAGATAGTCACTCGCAGGTGGGTGTGATTCTGTCGCTGGGCATTGCACTGCTGCTGATTTTCTTTATCGGAGACCCGTTCAAAGGACTGCTGATTTCACAGATGATACTGAGCATCCAGCTGCCGTTCACGGTTTTCCTGCAAGTAGGATTGACTTCTTCGCGCAAAGTGATGGGGCAGTATGTAAACAGCAAATGGAGTACATTTGTACTTTATGCCATTGCTGCGGTGGTCACTGTGCTGAATATCATGCTGCTGGTATCCGAGTTGACATCTTGAATAATTCATTTTTAAGAAATCAAATAAGTAGTATGAAGATTATTACATATAACGTAAATGGGCTGAGGGCTGCCGTGACAAAAGGTTTTCCCGAGTGGCTGGCACAAGAGCAGCCGGATGTGCTTTGTTTGCAGGAAACAAAGCTGCAACCGGAACAGTATCCGGCAGAGGCGCTGGATGCTTTGGGGTATAAGCATTACCTATATTCTGCACAGAAGAAGGGGTATAGCGGAGTCGCTATTTTGAGCAAGCAAGAACCGGACCATGTGGAGTACGGCATGGGCATTGAAGAATATGATAACGAAGGGCGCTTTATCCGTGCCGACTTCGGCGATGTGTCCGTTGTGAGTGTTTATCATCCTTCCGGTACCAGCGGTGATGAACGCCAGGCCTTTAAGATGGTCTGGTTGGAGAAATTCCAGGAATATGTATTGGAGCTGGAACGTACGCGTCCTAACCTTATTCTTTGCGGTGATTATAATATCTGCCATGAGGCAATGGATATTCATGACCCTGTCAGGAATGCCACCAACAGCGGCTTTTTGCCTGAAGAGCGGGAGTGGATGACGCGCTTTCTCAATGCGGGATTCATAGATTCCTTCCGTTGGCTTCATCCCGACAAGCAGGAATACACGTGGTGGAGCTATCGCTTTAACTCACGTGCCAAGAACAAAGGGTGGCGTATTGATTATTGCATGGTGAGTGAGCCGGTGCGTCCGATGTTGAAGGAGGCGAGAATATTGGGTGACGTTGTCCACTCGGACCATTGCCCGATGTTGTTGGAAATTACAGAATGATTATGGAAACAAAAGACAGAATCGAAAAAGCTGTGGAGCTTTTCAAGAGTGGCTATAACTGTTCGCAATCGGTAGTGGGAGCTTTTGCAGATATGTATGGTTTTACAGAAGAGCAGGCTTTCCGGATGTCCGCTTCTTTTGGTGGTGGCATAGGTCGTATGAGGCAGACATGCGGTGCTGCATGCGGCATGTTCCTATTGGCCGGATTGGAAAAAGGAGCTGTGGAAGGCAAGGACCGTGAAGGTAAGGCGGCAAACTATGCGTTGGTGCAGGAGCTGGCTACTGAATTCAAGAAACGAAATGGCTCTTTGATATGTGCTGAATTGTTGGGGTTGAGAAAACCGGAAGGTTCGTCCGTTCCGGAAGCCCGTACCGAGCAGTATTATGCTAAACGCCCGTGTGCCAGGATGGTAGAGGTAGCTGCCCAAATTTGGACCGAATACCTGGAAAAAACGTCCTCAAAGTAAGAAAAAAGAACTTTTTTACTCCTTAGTAAGAAAAAAAGTGCCTAATAACGTGTTGTATAACATAAATATACCTATCTTTGCAGCGATATAAAAACACCGACATCTCTATCTTTGGAGATGAGGATAACGTTTAACTAAAAGCAAATAGAAATGTTAAAAGAAAAAGCTGGTAATGTTGCAGGACAGATTTGGACTGCACTGAATGGCACAGATGGCTTGACTCACAAGCAAATCAAGAAAGCAACTAAACTGATCGACAAGGACTTCTTCCTGGGATTGGGCTGGTTGTTAAGAGAAGACAAGGTCTCTACTTCTGAAGTGGAAGGCGAATTGTTTGTAAAGCTGAACTAAGCGAGGAATTGATTGGAATGTTATAAAAAGATGCGTTGGTACATGAATATGTTATCAACGCATTTTTTTTATTTGCTCTGTTTTCATTATCTTTGCGCACCCAATTAATAGATAGTTATTGACAATGAAGAATATACGAAATTTTTGCATTATTGCCCATATCGACCACGGTAAATCAACCTTGGCAGACCGTCTGCTGGAATTTACCAATACTATACAAGTAACTAACGGACAGATGCTGGATGACATGGACCTTGAGAAGGAAAGAGGTATCACCATCAAGAGCCATGCCATACAAATGGAGTATACCTATAAAGGTGAAAAGTATATTCTGAACTTGATAGACACTCCGGGACACGTTGACTTCTCGTACGAGGTGTCACGTTCCATCGCCGCTTGTGAAGGAGCCTTGCTTATTGTAGATGCTTCGCAGGGAGTGCAGGCGCAGACCATTTCAAACCTCTATATGGCGATTGAGCATGATTTGGAGATTATCCCCGTCATCAACAAATGTGACATGGCAAGCGCCATGCCCGAGGAAGTGGAGGACGAAATCGTTGAACTGTTGGGCTGCAAGCGTGATGAGATTATCCGTGCTTCCGGCAAAACGGGCATGGGAGTGGAAGAGATTCTGGCTGCGGTCATTGAGCGTATCCCTCATCCGGAGGGTGACGAGGAAGCTCCGTTGCAGGCGTTGATTTTCGATTCTGTCTTCAATTCTTTCCGTGGTATCATTGCATATTTCAAGATAGTGAACGGTGTGATTCGTAAAGGGGATAAAGTGAAATTCTTCAATACAGGCAAGGAATATGATGCGGATGAAATCGGAGTGCTCAAAATGGAAATGATGCCACGTCCGGAGTTGCGTACGGGGGATGTGGGCTATATCATCTCGGGTATCAAAACCTCGAAGGAAGTGAAAGTGGGTGATACGATTACGCATATTGCCCGTCCTTGCGAAGAGGCCATCGCCGGTTTTGAGGAGGTGAAGCCGATGGTTTTTGCCGGTGTGTACCCCATCGAGGCGGAAGATTTCGAGGACCTGCGTTCTTCTTTGGAAAAGCTGCAGTTGAATGATGCTTCGCTGACTTTCCAGCCTGAGTCTTCATTAGCTTTGGGCTTTGGTTTCCGTTGCGGTTTCCTTGGGCTGCTCCATATGGAGATTGTGCAGGAACGCCTTGACCGCGAATTTGACATGAACGTTATCACCACCGTGCCCAACGTTTCCTACAATATCTATGACAAGCAGGGAAATATGACCGAAGTGCATAACCCCGGCAGCATGCCCGACCCTACCATGATAGACCGTATTGAGGAGCCCTATATCCGTGCCTCGGTGATTACCACTACTGATTACATTGGCCCTATCATGACTCTTTGTCTGGGCAAGCGTGGCGAGCTGGTGAAGCAGGAATATATTTCAGGTAACCGTGTAGAAATATACTATGACATGCCTCTTGGCGAAATAGTTATCGATTTCTATGATAAATTGAAGAGTATCTCTAAGGGATATGCCTCTTTTGACTATCATCCCAACGGTTTTCGTCCTTCCAAACTGGTGAAGCTGGATATTTTGCTGAACGGTGAGCCGGTGGATGCTCTTTCTACCTTGACACACTTTGACAATGCCTACGAATTGGGACGCCGGATGTGCGAGAAGTTGAAAGACCTGATTCCGAGACAGCAGTTCGATATCGCCATTCAGGCTGCTATCGGTGCCAAGATTATTTCCCGGGAAACGATTAAGGCTGTGCGTAAGGACGTAACGGCCAAATGTTATGGAGGTGACGTGAGCCGTAAACGAAAATTGCTTGAGAAACAGAAGAGAGGTAAGAAGCGTATGAAACAGATTGGTAATGTGGAGGTACCTCAGAAAGCGTTCCTGGCAGTCTTGAAGCTGGATTGATGTCGAAAGGATGAAATCTTAAATCAAATATACTTCTTTATGATTATTTTACGTACTGTGAAAAACTTCTCGTCGCTGAATATAGCGGCGAGCATCTTGCTGTTTTTGATGGCTATTTTGGCGGCCGTTATTGCTAATTCGCCGATGGCTCCGTTGTATCAGGGCTTTCTTTTGCAGGAACTGCATCTGCGCATCGGAGACTTTAATTTGTTCTCCCATGGCGGTCATCCGTTGAAAATGATTGAGTTTATAAACGACTGCTTGATGACTGTTTTCTTTCTGGCTGTGGGGTTGGAGATAAAGCGGGAACTGCTGGTGGGTGAACTTTCTTCCTTTCGTAAGGCTTCTTTACCCTTTGTAGCGGCATGTGGCGGTATGTTGGTGCCGGTCATTGTCTATTCACTTTTGGTCGTTCAGGGTACTCCGGAAACGCGCGGTATGGCTATACCGATGGCTACGGATATTGCTTTTTCATTGGGTGTACTCAGTCTGCTGGGTAAACGGGTGCCTTTGAGTCTGAAAATTTTCCTGACGGCATTTGCAGTGGTCGATGATATTGGCGGCATTCTGGTTATTGCCATTTTCTATAGTTCCGAAGTGGCATACGGATATCTTATTGTAGCTGCTGTCCTTTATTTCTTCCTTTACTATATGGGGAAATTCGGTATGACACAGAAGATATTCTTCCTGCTTATCGGGGTAATTATTTGGTATTTGTTCCTTCAGTCGGGCATTCACAGCACTATTTCCGGAGTGATACTGGCCTTTGTAATACCGGCCCGTCCCCGTTTGGATGCCGGGAAATACATTAAACGCATCCGCGACATTATCGGTGATTTTCCGGTTACCAAATCAGATAATATTATATTGACCAATGAGCAGATTGCCACTCTAAAACAAGTGGAGCGCGCTTCTGATCATGTAATTAGTCCTTTGCAATCCCTGGAAGACAATTTGCATGGTGCGGTAAACTTTGTGATACTGCCGCTCTTTGCCTTTGCCAATGCCGGTGTGGTGTTCAGTGGAGGCGGTGGCGTTGTTGGAGCTGTTAGTATAGCGGTGGCTGCAGGATTGCTTCTTGGCAAGTTTATCGGTATTTTTCTGTTTACCTGGCTGGCGGTCAAGAGTGGTTTGTCCTCAATGCCTCCGGGAATGAATTGGAGAAGTGTTGCCGGAGTATCCTTGTTGGGGGGTATTGGCTTTACGGTATCTTTATTTATTGCCAACCTTTCTTTTGCAGGAGAATATCCGGATCTGCTGAACCAGGCGAAGTTTGGTGTATTGCTGGGAACGATTGTTGCCGGTATGTTGGGATATATGGTACTGAATGCGGTGTTGCCGAAGGTTAAGAACAAATAGATCTCCACTTTGGAATACTGGACGAAGAATCGGTTCTTTAGGGATATTCGGTAAATCCTCTGAAAGATAAGTTGGGATGTGTCAATGATTTAAGAAAACGTATTCTTTGTTACAGAAACAGAAGAAATAGTCCATTATTCTTAAAAAACATTCGTATCTTTGCTGATACAAGTCGAAAAGGACCTTCCGGATATGAAGCACATAAAGGCAGTTGCCGGATACATATTGATTCTTTCTCTCTGCCTCGTGTGTGCACACCCTGCCCATGCGGAGACACGGCGTATTGCGCTGATACACTCTTTCGAGCCGGGCTATCCGCCTGCTGCGAAGGCTCTGGAACTGTTGCAAAAAGAGTTCAGCCTTCTCGGCTTGGACTGCGATGTACGCGAATACTATCTGGACTGCGACCGCTACATGGAGGAGGCAGAAAACCTCCGTATGGCCGGTTTCGTGGACGACCTCTCTGCCTGGGGAGCCGAGTTGATAGCCGTGCTCGACGACCAGGCTGCCTATGCGCTGATGGCATGCAGACACCCGTTGGCGCATGAAATACCCGTTGTGTTCAGCGGTGTGAACTATCCCAACATATCTCTGCTCCTGCAATACCCCAACATCACGGGCTATGCCGACACGCCCGATTACTTGCGTACCATACGCATGATAGAGAGTATCATGGGAAAGTCGCGCATCTGCCTGATGAACGGACAAGTGTTTCTGGACCGCAAGATATGGCATGCGTTGAATGAGCAGTGTCGTGGGCAGGGGTTCGCCATCGTGACCTCTACCGAGGGTGCTTACTTTGCCGGTTCCTCCTATCACCGTGTGCGCGAGAGGGAGACTATCAGCCCTATACTGAAACGGCAGAACATAGACGTGTTGCTGGACACCACGAAGATTGTGCGCATGACGAGCGACTCCATAGCGATACGCCATCTGATGTGGCTGGGACGCGGCGACAATACGTTGCTGCTCTACACCAAGCGAGACTATACCACCAAGCGTGTGGGCATGCTCTTCGACAATCCCACGTTTCAGACCATCAACGAGGGCTTCGGCTTTGCCGACTACTTGCTGGGAGGATATTTCACTCCACTGGAAAGCCAGATAAGATACATGGCGACCGGTATCAAGGAACGCCTCGAAGGGCGGATGCCCCGGCAGCAGGTGACGGAATGCGCCAAGCAGTACGTGCTGAACTGGCATGTGCTGCAGAAGTATGGCATCCCGCTCGAGAGCATTCCGGCAGAGTACACTGTGATGTATATCCCTTTTTCGGAGCGCTACCGCTATCCTATACTTATCGGTTCCATCTTGGGCGCAGTCTTCGTGCTGACGGTGATAGTCTTGCTCTCCTTCAGCCTGCTGCGCGAACGCAGGCGCAAGCGTGAGGCATTGCGAAACCTCCTCTACGAGCATGAGACCCTCTGCCTGGCCATCGAAGGAAATTCTACCTACGCCTGGCGACTGGAGGGAGATTCCGTGTCCTGCGACTCGCAGTTTTGCGAGCTTATTCATCATCGCCCCGGCCGTCTTCTGCTCGATGAAATCACTCCCTACATCCATCCCGACGACTTACCCGCCTTCCGCAAGAACATAGCGACAAGGCATGAACGCACGCACCACAAGGGGCAGTATCGCTGTAACTTCACCGGTGAGTTCCAGTGGTGGGAGTTCAGCTACAATACCATCCACACCCCCGGACACGCACCCATCATAGCCGGATTGCTGCAGAATATCCAGGAACTGAAAGACCACGAGCAGGAGCTGATAGAATCCCGCGAGCTGGCGGAGCAGGCCGAACTGAAACAGTCGTTCCTCAACAACATGAGCCACGAGATCCGCACTCCGCTCAATGCCATTGTCGGCTTCTCGGACATGCTGGCCAATGAGCCGGAGTTTTCAAACGAAGAGCGGCAGGAGTTTGTGGACATTATCAACACCAATACCAAACTGCTGCTGAAGCTGGTGGGCGATGTGCTGGAACTGTCGCGCATCGAGTCGGGTAACCTCTCGTTCACCTTTCAGCGGGAGAGCGTGTGCCGGTTGCTCGATGACGTCTATCAGACGCATAGCCTGCTTATCCGGCCGCCGTTGCAGTTCCTCAAGGATTTCCCTCCCGAAGATGTGCAGGTGAATGTAGACCCCATGCGACTGACACAGGTACTCACCAACTTCCTGAACAATGCCAACAAGTTTACGAAAGGAGGCAGCATCCGGCTGGGGTATTGCTGTCCGTCCGGCATGAGCGAGGTACATCTTTATGTGGAAGACACCGGCATAGGCATTCCGCACAGCGAGCAGAAGATGATTTTCGAGCGTTTCTACAAGCGCAGCGAGTTTTCCCAAGGCGTCGGGCTGGGCTTGTCCATCTGTGTGCTCATTGTCGAAAAGATGGGAGGACGCATCGAACTCCAGTCCGAGGAAGGCCGTGGAAGCCGTTTCACAGTGGTACTGCCTTGTATTGAATAAATCCTTAAAAAATGTAATCGCGTTGTAATGCCTTTATATATAATTTTGCGTATCTTTGCCAATGTTTTAAGAAATATAACGTTTTAAGAAACTAATTTAAAAGACATTATGTTAAAGAGAGTAAGAATTATACTGACGGTGCTGCTGTTACTGGCCACCGTGGGTGTAGATGCGCAGGTCACCACTGCCTCTATGGCAGGTAAGGTGACGGATGCAAGTAATGAGCCCATTATCGGCGCCACTGTCCAGGCTGTTCACCAGCCTTCCGGTTCGCGCTACGGAACCGTGACCAACGTTGACGGACGCTATTCCATCCAGGGTATGCGCACCGGTGGTCCCTACCGGGTGGAGATTTCCTACATCGGCTATCAGACGGTTATTTATAAGGACATCACCCTTCAGCTGGGTGAGGTATACAACCTGAACGTAGAGATGAGTGAATCTTCCGAGTTGCTGAACGAAGTGATTGTGACGGCTGCCAAGACCAAGTTCACCGCTGAAAAGACGGGTGCCACTACCAATATCTCGTCTGCACAGATGACGCAGCTTCCCACCGTGAACCGCAGCATCAGTGACATTGCCCGCCTTTCTCCCTATGCTAACGGCATGAGTTTTGCCGGCGGTGACGGACGTTCCACGAACTTCACTATCGACGGTGCCAACTTCAACAATAACTTCGGACTTAGCTCCAACCTTCCCGGCGGCGGCAACCCTATCTCCATGGATGCCATCGAAGAGGTGCAGGTAGTGGTGGCTCCCTTCGACGTGCGCCAGACGAACTTCATAGGCGGCGGCATCAACGCCATTACCAAGAGTGGTACGAACACGTTCAGAGGTACTGCCTATACCTATTACCGCAACCAGGACATGCGCGGTAACCGCATCAACGGCGAGGACCTGGGAGCACGTTCCGACGAGTCCAAGACTACCTACGGCTTCACGCTGGGCGGTCCTATCATCAAGAACAAACTGTTCTTCTTCGTGAACTACGAAAAAGAGAAGACTCCGGGAGAGGTTATAAAGTATCGCGCGCGAGAGGACGGTGAAGATGCGAAAGGTATGGTGTCCCGTACACTGAAGTCGGACATGGAGAAGGTGTACAACCATCTGAAGGACAAATACGGCTATGATGCAGGCTCCTACACCAATTTCCCTGCCGACGAGGAGAACACCAAGCTGCTGGCCCGCATCGACTGGAACATCACGGACCGCCATCGCTTGAGCCTCCGCTACAACAATACGAAGAATACGGCTTGGAATGCCCCGAACGGCAACTCTTCCGATACGGGATATCGCCTGAACAATACTTACCGCGTAGGTACACAGTCTATGGCGTTTGCCAACAGCATGTATTCCATGGACAACAAGGTGCAGTCTTGGGCGGCAGATTTGAACAGCCGCTTCACCGATAAGATTTCCAATCAGCTGCTGTTCACCTACACCAATATAGAGGACATGCGCGGCACCAACTCTTCTCCTTTCCCTTTTATCGACATCATGGCAGGCAAGGACGAGAACGGAAACCAGATTCTGGAACCGTATATGAGCGCCGGTTACGAGTTGTTCACCTACAACAACGGTGTGAAGAACAAGATTACGAACATTACCGATAACTTCACCTTCTTCACCGGTAACCACAAGCTGACGGCAGGTCTTAGCTACGAGCACCAGTTTGCCAACAACGCCTATATGCGTAACGGTACGGGATATTACCGCTATAACAGTCTGGAAGATTTCCTGAGTGGCGCAGCTCCCGAATCATTCGCTTTGACTTATGGCTTCAACGGTGTGGCCAACCCCAATGCTCAGGTTACCTTCAACCAGCTTGGTTTCTATGCCCAGGATGAATGGAACCTCGGCAACAGTCTGAAACTGACCTACGGTATCCGTTTCGACAACTTGATGTTCGACAACGACGACCTCCAGAGAAACGATGCCATCTATGAGCTTGACTTCGACGGGCAGCACATCGACACTGGCAAGTGGCCGGATTCCAGATGGCAGATTTCTCCCCGTATAGGTTTCGTTTGGGACGTGTTCAAGGACAAGTCGCTGAAAGTACGTGGAGGTACGGGTGTGTTTACCGGACGTCTGCCGTTGGTTTTCTTCACCAATATGCCGACCAATGCTTCTATGGTACAGAACTCCGTTACCTTTAAGACCCAATATGACAATGGAAAGGTGGTGGGCCATGATTCCCGTCTGGACCAGTTGGCAGGCGGCATGATTACGGACATGAACCAGATAATCGACAAGTTCAACCTCCCCACCACGATTGAGAAACACGTGGCGGGAAGCAAGATTTCCGGTGTGGCTCAGGACTTCAAGATGCCGCAGGTGTGGAAGTCGTCTATCGCGGTGGACTATCAGGTACCCGTATCTTTCCCCTTGACCGTGACGGGAGAGTTCATGTTTACAAAGAATGTGAATGCCGTTACCATCAACAACATCAATATCAAGAACCCCGACGAATGGAAGTACAATAAGCTGACCACCGTCAAGGGCGCTGATGGAAAAGACGTGACAACTACGGAACTGCTGCATACGGGTATGCAACGTTTCAATGGTGCGGATAACCGCATGGTGTACTCTTATTCTCTTTATGACAACCCCGACAAGAATGTGAAATATGCAGGCGACTTCGTGCATTACAATGGCAAGAATGCCGTGGTGCTCGACAATACTTCCAAAGGTTACGGTTATACGGCAAACATCACGGTGAATGCCCAGCCGGTGGACGACCTGATGCTGATGCTGGCCTATACGCACACGGAGTCCAAAGAAGTTTCCGGTCTTCCGGGCAGCGACCCCATCTCTACTTGGCAGGGATTGAACACGATTGATGGTTCCAATTATGTGGATGCACAACGGTCACAGTATGTGGTTCCCGATAAGGTGATTGCTTCTGTGGGCTACTACATCCCCTTCAGACACAAAGGCCTGCTTCGCGGCACACACCTGAATCTGTTCTATTCCGGCTATTCTTCCGGCGGTTACAGCTTCTGCTACACCAACGACATGAACGGCGACGGTATCAACAACGACTTGATGTACATTCCGAAGGACGATAGTGAAATCAACTTCAAGACAGAGGAAGACCGCGTTGCCTTCTGGAAATTCGTAGAGCAGGATTCGTACTTGAAGAATCACAAAGGACAGTATGCCGAGGCTTATGCTGCCCGCGCTCCGTGGGTGCACCGCTTTGACTTCCGTTTGCTGGAGGATTTCGAATTCAAGATTGGCAAGACCAAGCATTGCTTCCAGTTGAGTTTCGACATCATGAACGTGGGTAACCTCATCAACTCCAAATGGGGTATCTCCAAGACCAATACCGTTTCCAACAGCAACCGAATCCTGAAGTATGAAGGGGTGAAGAGCGCCACTGACCTGACTCCGGTATTCTCCATGTATAAGGTGAACGGTGAATATCCTACCAAGACTTACGACACCTATCAGAACTACAGCGAATGCTGGAAGTTGCAAGTCGGTATCCGTTACGTGTTCAACTAATCGGGTGCAGATAACCTCCGTTGAATGGCAGAATATGATAAGGCAAGGGCTGTTCCGGGATTTCCGGGACAGCCCTTATTATTTTTGGCTTTCTTTACTTTATTGTATTTCAACCTCCATAATCACTGGATTGTGGTCGCTGCACAAATCCAGGTCCGGAGAGTAGTATTCGATACCCTTCAGGCTAGGGGAGTGGAAGATGTAATCAATACGCAACATGCGTTTGGCATAGCGGTAGGTGTACATGTATCCGTTTCCGGCAGTGCGGAATCCGTCTTTGAGGGTTTTCCTCAAATGATGGTAGGTGTAGGAGGAAGGTATTGAGTTGAAGTCGCCGCATAGCAGCACGGGATAGGGGCTGGTCTTAGCGTAGTGGCTGATGACGTAAGTCTGCGTGGCCCGCTTCATGAAGTTTTCGTGCAGGGTGCCTGCGGCATCTTTGGCTGCCTGGACTTCGCGGCGGGTGTCGTCGGTGGCCAGCTCGCGTTCCCACTTCCTGCGCTTCTGGCTAACGCTGGTGGTCTGCAGGTGGTTGTTTATCAGACGTATGGTATCCGTACCCATCACTACATCGCACATCATGCTACAGTTGGAGCTGTGCTGGTAAGTGATGAAACGGTGGTTCGCCAATGGATAGCGGCTGAATACGGCGATAGGCAGTACGCCCTTGACGGAGTCTTCAGAAGGGATGAGCGCGTGTGACCAATGCGAGAGTACGCGCCGTATGCTGTCTGTGGGGAAGTCACTGTTATCTCCGAACTCCTGGAAGCACAGCACATCCACGCCCTCCTGCTGCATGTACCGGGCTATCTCCTTGCAGGAATAACCGGTAATCTCACCTCCAAAGTTGTGTATGTTGTAGGTGGCTATCTTCAGATACTTGCCTGCCGGGGTCTTGTCTTTCGGCAGGTGGAGCTGGAAGACAGACGTCAGATATCCCCAGTTGCAGAAGAATGCCACCAGCGGAACCAGTGCCCAGCGCTTACGGGCCAATGCCCAGCAGAGTGCCGTTATCAGATTGACAATCAGGAGTACGGGCACTGCCAGCCCCAGTAATGGCATGATGACGGAATCGACCGGAGCTACATTTCCTGAGAAGGCTGCCACTATGGTGATGGTGGCCAAGACGAATGTCGCTGCTATCAGACAGATGTAGAACAGACCTTTTACGGCGGACTTTCCCATGTTGTTTGCTTATTTATTCACTACGTTCACCGGCTTGCCGTCTTGGTAGGCTTTGATGTTTTCGAGCATAATCTGCATGAGGCGTTCGCGCGCGGCCGTGCTTGCCCAGGCAATGTGCGGAGTGATGTAGCAGTTACGGGCAGAGAGCAATGGATTGTCGGCACGGGGAGGCTCCTGCGAGAGTACGTCTACGCCGGCGGCATAGATGGTGCCGTTGTTAAGTGCGTCGGCAAGGTCTTGTTCGTTGATGAGCGGGCCGCGTCCGGTATTGATGAGGATGGCGGTGGGCTTCATCAGTCGGAGCCGTTCTGCATTTACCATCTCGCGGGTGGAGTCGGTGAGGGGACAGTGCAGACTGATGATGTCACATTCGCGGAACAACTCGTCCAGCTCCATCTTGCGGATTTCGGGAGGAAGCTGGAAGTTGGTCTTGGAGGTGTAGGCACATACCTTCATACCGAAGCCGATGGCGATGCGGGCGGTGGTGAAGCCGGTGTGGCCCAGGCCTACGATTCCGAGCTTCTTTTCGCGCAGTTCGATGAGCGGCGTGTCCCAGAAACAGAAGTCCTTGCTTGCTGTCCAGCGGCCCCGGTGCACCTCTTCGGAGTGGTGTTGCACTTGCTGGGTGATGTTTAGGATGTGGGCAAAGACCATTTGGGCTACGGAGTCGGTGCTGTAGGCGGGAATATTGGTGACGATGATTCCGCGTTCTTTGGCGGCAGTGGTGTCTACGATGTTATATCCGGTGGCCAGCACACCGATATACTTCAGTTCGGGCAGTGCCGCCATGTGTTCAGCGGTGAGTACAGTTTTGTTGGTCAGCAGGATTTCTGCACCAGCAGCGCGTTCCAATACTTCCGCAGGGGCGGTGCGGTCGTAGATGGTGCACTCGCCCAAGGCTTGCAATTCGTCCCAGCAGAGGTCGCCGGGGTTGGCGGCATAGCCGTCTAATACTACTATATTCATGGAGTTATGAGTTATGAGTTATTTGTTGTGGGGATTTTCTGTATCCGACTTTTAATCTCTAATTTTCAATTTTTAATTTGAATTGATAGTTTACCATTTCTTTTCCTCTCCCCAGAGTTGCTGCATCCGTTCCTTATGCTTTTGCTCGGCAGGGTTGAGTTGTGGTTCCCAGATGCGGCGGTCTTTCAGTTCGTCGGGCAGGAATTGCTGCTTGACGAAGTTGCCGGGGTAGTCGTGGGCGTACTTATACTTCTCGCCGTAGCCCAACTGCTTCATCAGCTTGGTGGGCGCATTGCGTAGGTGCAGGGGGACGGGGAGGTTGCCCGTTTCGCGTACCAGTTCCAGGGCATTGTTGATGGCCATATAGGCTGAATTGCTCTTAGGACTGGTGGCGAGGTATATGGTGGCTTCTGCCAGGGGGATACGTCCTTCGGGCCATCCCACTTTCATCAGCGTGTCGAAGCAGGCGTTGGCAAGCAGCAGCGCGTTGGGGTTGGCCAGTCCGATGTCTTCGGAGGCAGAGATGACGAGGCGGCGGGCTATGAAGGCAGGGTCTTCACCGCCTTCTACCATGCGTGCCAGCCAGTAGATGGCGCCATCCGGGTCGCTGCCGCGAATGGATTTGATGAAAGCGGAGATGATGTCGTAGTGCATCTCGCCGTCCTTGTCGTAAGCAAGAGGGTTCTGTTGAAGGCGTTCGGTCACCATGTCATCCGTGATGAGGACAGGGTCGGTGGCTTCGGAATCTATCACCAGTTCGAGGATGTTGAGCAGCTTGCGGGCGTCTCCTCCGCTGAAGCGGAGCATGGCAGTGGTTTCTTTCAGTTCTATTTTCCGTTCCTTCAGCACGGTGTCCGTGGTGATGGCGCGTTGCAGCAGTTCCAGCAGGTCGTCCTTCTCCAGTGACTTCAGGGTATAGAGCTGGCAGCGGGATAGTAGCGGGCGGATGACCTCGAACGAAGGGTTCTCCGTGGTGGCGCCTATCAGCGTCACGGTGCCTTGCTCCACGGCTCCCAGCAGCGAGTCTTGCTGCGACTTGCTGAAACGGTGTATCTCGTCGATGAAGAGGATGGGACTGGCTTGCGAGAAGAAGCGGTTGCTCTTGGCACGCTCTATCACGTCGCGTACATCCTTCACACCGCTGGTCACGGCACTAAGTGTATAGAAAGGGGTTTCCAGCTTGTTGGCGATAATCTGTGCCAGGGTTGTCTTTCCCACTCCCGGAGGGCCCCATAAGATAAACGAAGAGATACGTCCTGCATCAATCATCTTACGCAGCACTGCACCCGGTCCCACTAAATGTTTCTGACCGATATATTCATCTAATGTTCTTGGTCTAAGCCGTTCTGCTAATGGTTGCATAGTATGTAACTCTTAAAAAATCATTAATATCATGAAGCGTATACCGCCCTTCTTCACTCCCGGTATATCCGTATAGGTCAGTCGGCGTACATATTCTATGTGGAGCAGCTTGAAGATATTGTAGATACCTACACTGGCTTCCACATAGGGAGTCTTGCCCATGACGTGGCTGGTGGGTACACCGTCGCGCATGGGGAAGAGGAACAAGTCGGGATTGTTGCTCTTGTATGGGTTGTTCTTGTCCGTCAGCGTGCCCCACAGGCCACGGATGCGGAACATCTCACGCCACTTCAGCTTCTTGATGAGCGGGATGCGGTTGAAGAGTTTTCCGTTCATGTCGTAGCTTAGGTTGAGGGAGGCGTAACGGTCGTTCAGGAACTCCATGTTGTTGATGAGGTTGAAGGACTCGTTGTTCTGCGTGATGTACGAGAGGTTTGCCATCGGTAGGTTCAGCAGGGGGAAGGGAACGGTGTTCCATTGCGCACCGGCACGTGCCGTTACGTCCAGCTTGCCCCACGAGCCGAGCCAGAAGCGCTTCCGGATGCTGGCTTCCGTCAGGTTGAAGTTGTACTCTCCACCCAGCACGCCCTTGAATCCGGCGGTGTGGGAGAGGGTGAAGGTGGGCGCATCCAACGATACGGGCACGCGGCGCTGTTTGGTGTTGACGAAGGTTTCGCCGGGAGCGTAACGCAGGGTCACACCCAGCTCGGTAGTGGTGATGTCGTGCACCAGCGTATTCTTTTCATCCCACTGTCCGGGTGTTTCTCCGTTGTTCTTCCAGTATTGCAGTTGCCCCGCAGGCTGGTCGTTGCGGTGGCGTGCCATGGCCTGTACGGAGAAGCCGGTATTGGTTTCCAGCTCGTAGGTCAGCGTGGCATCGCGCATGTAGGACATCTGGTCTACCGTGGTCCATTTCCAGCCGACAAATAAGTTGTCCTTGTCCGTGGCGAGGTACTTGTCCATAGGAGACATCACGTCGTAGGTGTACTTGAAGGCGATGTAGTGCTTCGGGAACTCCCACAATACGTATTCGCGCTTGTTGAAGGAGTAGGCCACCTGTCCGGAGTAGAACCATTTCTTGTCCTTGGTTCCGTAGGCGCCGTAACCGCTCAGGCTCCAATGCGGGTCGAGGTTACCGGTTGTCATACCGCTCAGACGGAAACGGGTGCCGTTGACGTAGTTGCTGGTTATCATTGTATTGATAGGACCGAAGTCGAACTTACTGGGATGTTTCTTGCTGCCCGTTTCCACGAAGTTCTCAATCAAGGCTTTCGCTCCGAAGATGACGTACTTGAAGCCGGGAATCTGTTCGATACGGTTCATGAATACGTCCATCGTGCTCTCCTTCTTGGTGAGAGGCACTTGGCGCACTTTCGCCCAATACTCGTCGCTCTTGGCAAGCATGTTCGCCTCCTTGATGACATTTCCTTTCAGGCGGAAGAGGCGGGGTTCTATCTCTGTGAACTGATAGTCGCTGTACTTGGTGGTCCGCTGTACTTCCAGGCCTTGGATGCCTTTCACAAAGTGCAGTTCCACGGTCATGTCGTCATCGGTCAGCACCCAGTTTCCGTCGGGCAGTTGTTCGAACTGCTGCACGATGTCGAGGTTTTCCACGAAGTTGACACCCGTCTTCTTGGGTAGGTTCATGGTACATTTCTTCACGGCATAGGTGGAGTCCTTCACCACGTAGAGGTGCCCCGTGAAACCGAAGTCCTGCGGGTTCTGCGGAACGAAAGTCAGATGCACGCACTCCTGCTTGTCCACCATGAGTGTGTCCATCAGATAGTACTTGTAGAAGCTGATGGCTCCGCGACCGATGGGGCTGACGAAGCGGCGTTGCAGCAGCCGGATGTCGTCGTCGTAGATGTTGATGTCGGAGAATACGTCCGTAAGGATGGTCCCCAGCATGTCTCCGGTGTTGAAGAACTCTTCGATACCAGTGGAGTTCATGCCTTCGATGATGGTCTTTTCGCTCTTGGGGCTTTTACGGAAAATGGTCTTGCTCGCCGTCTCCTTGATGGAGATGGGTAGAATCATCTTGTTGGTCTTGGGCGATACCTCCACCTGGTCTTTGAAGAAGGAGAATTTCTTGTAAATACCTTTCTCCATTTTGTCGGGGGTGACATCGTTGAGCGACATCTTCATCTTTTCATATTTCTGATACTGATAGTAGTCGTTCTCTTCCAGTTTCAGGGCCTTCTTGTTCTCGATGACCTTCTTCATAAACTCCACGGCGGGGTTGTTCTTGCGGGAATATTTCTCCTTTTTGGGCTTCACCACGACCTCGGAGAGCATGATGTCATCCGATTGCAGTTTGACGTTCAGCACCCGGGTGCCGGGTTTCAGTTTTACTTTCTTGGTGATATAGCCTACGGCGGAGAACGTCAGCTCATCCCAGCCTTTGTGGGTTTCAACCTGGTATTCACCGTTTGCGTTGGAGATGCCGCCTACACCTTTCCCTTCATACTGTACGGTGATGTACATCAGCGGTTCGTTCGTGAGGGAGTCTGTGATGACACCCTTTATCTGGGCGGATGCGCTGATGGAGACGAACAGTGACAGCAGGAAAAGGGCGTAAATTGTATATCTTTGCTTCATAAGTTACAGATAATTCGGGCGCAAAGTTAACAAATTAAGGTTAATCAAGAAGCAAATATAGACTAAAGAAACGGGAGATATGGTTAAATGAACGTGAAAGTCGTATGTCTTGTTTGCCGGATACAGATAAAAAACGTACAGAATCCTTATAGAAAAGTTGCCGGATATAAAGGATAAAGTTGCACAACGTATGGAGAAAGTTCTATCCCAAGCCTTGGGATAGAAAGACCCAAGCTTGGGATAAGCGTCCGTAGGTTTGGGATAGACGTTTGCAAGCTTGGGATAGAATTTATGGAGGATTATGAATTGTTGCCGTTCAGTAGTGTCTGTACGATGCGTTCCGCCGTTCGTCCGTCCCAGCGGTCGGGCAGGGTGGTGTGCTTCCATTCTCCGTGCAGCAGCTTGTCGAGCGAGGCAGAGAGGGCGAAGGAATTTTCGCCTACCAGTTCGTTGGTACCGATGCGCCAGGTTTCGGGATGCTCGGCATAGGTATTGAGGGTGATGCAGGGGACGTCGAGGAAGGTGGCTTCTTCGGCGATGTTGCCCGAATCGGTGACGATGCCCCGTGCCTGGTTGATGAGGAACCCGAAGTGCAGGTAACTCTGCGGAGGCAGGATGTGCAGGTTGGGAGCATTCACTTCCAGCGACTTCACCGCCTTTTGCACGTAGGGGTGTAGCGGGGCGACGATAGGCATGCCGCCGGCCTTCTCGATGACGGTCTGGAGCAGGGAGTGCAGTACGGCTTTCTTCTCCAGCAGGTCGCGGCGGTTGAGGGTGAGCAGCAGGTAGTTCCCTTTCCGCAGGCCGAGGCTGGAGAACCACATGGGCTGCACCAGGCGGTGGCGGTTGAAACGGATGGTGTCAATCAGTATGTTGCCCACGTAGTGGATATATTCGGGTATCATGCCCTCCTGGTTGAGGTTGCGGTTGGCCACCATGCCGGCGGTGAAGAGATAGTCGGAAATGGCGTCCACGATGGTGCGGTTCACCTCGCGGGGCATGTTCATGTCGAAAGAGCGTGTGCCGGCTATGACGTGCGCCACCTTCAGTCCGCGCTTCTTGGCGACGATGGAGCAGCTCATAGTGGCGGTCATGTCATCTACCACCAGTACGACTTGTGCCGGATGCCCGTCCAACTCCCGCTCGAAGGCGAGCATGATGGAGGCTGCCACCTGCGAGTGGTTGTGTCCGGTGACACCGAGGTAGGCATCCGGTTTCCTCATGGAAAGGTCGGAGAAGAGCGAGGCATCCAGGCTGGTGTCATCCTGCGGACCGGTGTAGACGATGCGGTAGGAGATGTTCTTTCCTGCCTCTCTGGCGGCGTCGATGGCGCGGCAGATGGGGGCTATTTTCATGAAGTTGGGGCGTGCGCCCGATACGATTGTTATTCTCATTGTCGTAGTTGGTGAAAAATGATACGACAAAAATACGTTTTCTTAGGGAAATTATTTGTTACTTTGCCTATTATTTTCAGAGTGTCTGTTGAAAATACACACTTATTCAATGTTTAATTTATAATTTTTAATTCTCAAAGTGATAATGCCAACATTTGTTCAGATACTCGATTTCATTGGCACATTTGCCTTTGCCATCAGTGGCATACGCCTGGCCTCGGCCAAGCGGTTCGACTGGTTTGGAGCGTATGTGGTGGGTTTTGTGACGGCCATTGGCGGCGGTACGATACGCGACCTGTTGCTGGACGTCACCCCGGGCTGGATGACGGATCCCATTTACTTGATTTGTACCGGACTGGCCTTGTTGTGGGTCATCCTCTTCGGTAAACATCTCATCCATCTGCACAATACGTTCTTCATATTCGACAGTATTGGCCTGGCACTGTTCACGGTGGTCGGCGTGGGCAAGAGCATCGCGCTGGGCTATCCCTTTTGGGTGGCCATCATTATGGGCAGCATCACCGGGGCTGCGGGAGGTGTGATACGTGACGTATTCATTAACGAAATTCCGCTGATATTCCGGAAGGAGATTTATGCGATGGCTTGTGTGGTAGGAGGGACCTTCTACTGGATGTGCCATCTTCTGGGGATGGAGTCTTTCGTGTGTCAGATTGTGGGCGGTGTGACGGTGTTCGTTACTCGCATACTGGCGGTGAAGTATAGGATTTGCCTGCCTATCCTTTCGGGCAATGAGGAGGAGCAGGAAGGGTAGTCCGTTATCTGCTGTCTGAGAATCTCAGGGATTTTCCGGTGAAATTCCGGGCAATGTGCAAAAGAACTTCAGGTGTTAAAAATAAGATTCCCCGGCATTTGCAACCGAAATGTCGGGGAATCTTTCATATTCCTCGTTCCCCTGATAAGGGGGAAGGAGGATGGGATTGCTAAAGGGATAAAACAAGGTTAGAACAATGCATCCTTCGTGTTGAAAAGTTTGCGTTCGTTCAGTTTCACTACCTTGCCGAATTTTTCCAGTCGCTTCAGGTCAATGTTCTTTGGGTTGCCCATGATGGAAATGCAGTAAGGTTTGTCTTTGATGTTCTCTTCGTAGAATTTCACGATGTCGTCAAAGGTCAGTGCATCTACTTTCGGCAGGTTTTCCTTTGCTGGGTCGTCTGTGTAGCCTCTGTAGCCCAAGTCTACCAGTTCCATGGCTTTGTTGCGGAAGCTGGGGTGACTGGTCAGCATGGCTTGGCGGAGGTAGCTCTTGATGTTGTCGATACGTTCCGGATTTTTCGGCATGTCGTTGACGAGACCCATCAGTACGTCCAATGCATCGTTTGCCTTGTCGTTCTGGGTACCGATGTAGCCGCGCAGATAGCTTGCTTTTCCGGCTATGCCTTGCGTGCCGACGAATGCGTAGGCTGTATAGGCCATGGAGCGTTTTTCGCGGATTTCGTTCAGAACGATGCCGGTGAAGTCAAGACCGAAGTATTGGTTGAATGCGCTACGCAGCACGTCGTCCTTTTTGTCAGCCTTTTGCATCGGGATGTAGAGGTGGATTTGGGCTTGTTCTGCATCGTTGTTAGGCAGGAAGTAGACGGTGTTTTCGGTCACCGGCATCATGTCCTTTGCCTGTGGGGAGTTGGACGGGCGTTCGTTGGCCACCAATGGGAGGTTCTTGCTCAGGATATCGTATACTTGGTCGAAGGGGAGTGTTCCGGTGAAGAACACTTTTGCCTCGTAGTTGGAGGCGCGGTTGATGTCGCCCGTCAGTTCTGAAATCTGTAATTCGTAAATCTCCTTGTCGGTCAGTTCCTTGATGTAGTCTGATTTCTCTCCGTAGAGCATGTACTGCCGCAGTGCTTCGTTCAGGATGCTGACGTTGTCTTTGCGCTGCTGGCGCATACCCATTGCCGAACCTTTCAGACGTGCCAGTTGCTTTTCGTCCAGTTTTGGCATCAAAATCTGGCGTGAAAGTAGCTGGCAGGCTTGCGGCAGGGTGGCTTCGTAGCCCTCCATGATGATGTAGAGGTTGTCATCATCGGCTGTCACGTGGCAGGTTGCGTTCAGCTTGCTGAGTTCTTCTTTCAACTCTTGCGGTTCGTAGGCCCCCATGATGCCTGCGTTGTTCATCAACTGGGCGGCATAGCCAAGTTTTGGGAATTCGCGTTCACCGGCTCCGTATTGTACAACCAACTGGAATACGTTATTCTCCTTGTTGGGTGTGTAGTACATCTTTGAACGGTCGTTCAGTTGCTTGATTTGCACTTCGCCGTAGTCTGCGAATTTCTCCTCCATCTGTCCGATGGGCAGGTTTTTGAATTGTGTTGCATAGAGCGATTCTTTTCCTATCGGAGGTTCTACGGGTTTGTAACCCGGCTTCTCAATCTTGGCGTTCTTGTCAGGCTTTCCTTTTTCGATATATAGGGCCAGGTAATTGTCTGACAGATATTTCTTGGCTACTCGCTTGATGTCGTCAGTGGTGATGGCCATAATCTTGTCCTTGTAATTGAGTATGTCGCCCAAGTCCTGCTCGTTGTAGAAGGCGTTCATCAGTATCATGGCCTTGTCCTCGTTCGACTCCATTTCCAGGTCGAACTGGCGGCATTTCTCGGCTTTGATGGCATCAATTTTCCAGTCCTCGAATTCTCCGTTGGCGATTTGCTGGATGGCTTTCAAGGCTTTCTTTTCGGCGCTCTTGGTCGACTCGAAACGGCGCTGGTTTTCGTCGTAGAGGGGAATGGCCGCTACGATGGCGCGTCCTTGTTCGCGGAAAGTACGGGTGTAGGCTCCGGCGCTGGTCAGTTCACCGTCCAGTACCAGCTTGTCCATAGTTCCGGTCTGACTGTTGTTGTTCAGCAGTGCCAGGGCGATGTCCAGAGCGTCTTCGTCGGGATGTCCGGCAGGTACTCCATTGAATACCATTGCCACTTGCGGGTAGAATCCTACTTTAGCCGAATACTGTTTGCGGCCCTTTATTTCGAGGTTCTGGTAGACCTTGCGCTCGGGTGAGGGTTTAGCAGCCAGACGTCCAAAGGCGGCATTGATGCGTCCGCTGATTTGTTGGGCTTTGATGTTTCCTACGAGTACCAGTACCATGTTTTCGGGGACATACCATTGTTCGTAAAATTCAATCAGCTTGCTCAGGCGGGGATTCTTCAGATGTTCGGGCAGGCCGATGATGGAACGGGAGTAAGGATGTCCCTCAAAAGCTTTCTCCATCACGAACTGGTTCTGTGCACGTCCCTGGTCATCTTGTGAACGGTTATATTCTTCGTACACGTTTTCTAGCTCCGACTGGAAGGAACGGAATACGGGATGCAGGAAACGTTGTGAGGAGATTTCCAGCCATTTGTTTATCTGATAGGCAGGGAAGGAGCTGTGATAGAAGGTCCAGTCATAGTAGGTGCCTGCATTCACCCCTTTGGCACCCATGCTTTCCATCAGGTTGGAGTATTCGTTGGGAAGTCCCAATTTTCCAGCTTTGACGGTCAGCTCATTGATTTCCTTGCTGATGGCTTCTTTTTTTTGCCGGGTCGGCTTCTTCGGCCATCTGGTCGTACTTGGCGATGATTTCCTTGTAGATCGGTTCTTCTTCCGTCCAGTTCAGCGCGCCTATCTTGTCTGTTCCTTTAAACATGACGTGCTCCAGGTAGTGTGCAAGTCCCGTGTACTCTTCGGGGTCGTTGATGGAACCGGCACGTACGCCTACCAGTCCGAACACGTCCGATTTGGATTCATCTTCCCATATATATACGGAAAGACCGTTCTTCAGCTTGAACGCCTTCAGTCCTTGTCCGAAGGAGGGCAGGGAAATGATAAGGGTAGTCAGCAGAAGAAGTGACTTAAATTGAAATGATTTCATAAAATAAAGTGTTTTTATGTAATAAAAGTGTTTTCCTATATGTAGGCAAAGCTATAAAAAAATCACGTAACATTTACGAAATCTTCGGAAAAATGATAGTTTTCAGTATATAATATCACCCGTAAACTATCAGAGAGGGGGGTGTAAACTGTCAAATGATAGTTTTCACCCCTAATAAAAACCGTATTCCGTCCCCCGGGGCTTCAAATCTTCCTTATACTTGCAATCGTAAAACCTAAACCATTATTAACTATTTAAAAATTGAGCAAAGTATGAATACTTACAGTTTTAGAAAAGATTTGCTTGCAGTGCAAGAAGAACTGCTTCGCTTTGCATACAAGTTGACAGCCGACCGGGAAGAAGCGAATGATTTGTTGCAAGAGACATCTCTCAAGGCTTTGGATAACGAAGACAAATTTGAACCCGACACCAATTTCAGAGGTTGGATGTATACCATTATGCGCAACATCTTTATCAATAATTACCGGAAAATAGTTCGCGAACAGACTTTTGTGGACCAGACGGACAATCAGTATCACCTCAGCATGCCCCAGGACTCTGGTTTTGCCAGTACCGAGGGTGCCTACGACCTGAAAGAAATGCATCGCATCGTCAATGCCCTTCCACGCGACTATAAAGTCCCTTTCTCCATGCATGTGTCCGGTTTCAAGTACCGCGAGATTGCCGAACGCCTCGGCCTTCCGCTCGGAACGGTGAAAAGCCGCATCTTCTTTACGCGCCAGAAGTTGCAGGATGAACTGAAAGATTTCATCTGATAATAATTTGATAGTAGCAATATGATATATAACATATTGCTTATGATGAATTTTTAAGGGTTATTCATGACTATATGTCAGAATAATCCTTTATATTTGTATATGTTAAGTTAACCGAAGGAAAATCTCTTATTATTGACTATGATGAAAAAGGAAATTAAATTCAGTCTTGTTTACCGGGACATGTGGCAGTCGTCCGGTAAGTATCAACCCCGGGTAGACCAGTTGGTACGTATTGCTTCGTTGATAGTTGAAATGGGTTGTTTTGCACGCGTTGAAACAAACGGAGGAGCTTTTGAGCAGGTAAACCTTCTGTATGGTGAAAATCCCAACAAGGCTGTACGCGCCTTTACCGCACCTTTTAGGGAAGCAGGCATACAGACGCATATGCTCGACCGCGGGCTAAATGCACTGCGCATGTATCCCGTTCCGGCAGATGTGCGCCGGCTGATGTACAAGGTGAAGCATGCCCAGGGTGTGGACATTACCCGTATCTTCTGCGGATTGAACGAGACGCGGAATATAATTCCTTCTATCAAATATGCTCTGGAAGCGGGCATGATACCGCAGGCTACGCTCTGCATCACGTATTCTCCCGTCCATACGGTGGAATACTATGCCAGTATTGCCGACCGGTTGATTGAAGCCGGGGCACCTGAAATCTGCTTGAAGGATATGGCGGGCATCGGACGTCCGGGTATGCTAGGACAGCTTGTCAGAACCATTAAGGAGAAGCACCCCGATGTGCTGATACAATACCACGGGCATAGCGGTCCCGGACTTTCCATGGCTTCCATTCTCGAAGTCTGTGAGAACGGTGCCGACATCATCGATGTGGCGATGGAACCCATGTCGTGGGGCAAGGTTCATCCGGACATCATCTCCGTGCAGGCCATGCTGAAAGACCTGGGTTTCCAAGTGCCCGACATAAACATGAAAGCCTACATGAAAGCCCGTGCCATGACGCAGGAGTTCATTGACGAGTTCTTGGGTTATTTCATGGACCCCACCAATAAACATATGTCCTCACTCTTGCTGAAGTGCGGTTTGCCGGGTGGCATGATGGGCTCCATGATGGCCGACTTGAAGGGAGTGCATTCCGGCATCAACATGATACTGCGCGGTAAGAACGAGCCGGAACTCAGTCTGGACGACCTGCTCGTCATGCTGTTCGACGAAGTGGAATATGTATGGCCCAAGCTGGGTTATCCTCCTTTGGTGACTCCTTTCAGCCAGTATGTGAAGAATGTGGCTTTGATGAACCTCATGCAGCAGGTAAAGGGAGAGGAGCGTTGGACGATGATAGACAACCATACGTGGGACATGATTCTGGGCAAGAGTGGACGCCTCCCCGGTACTTTAGCGCCCGAGATAGTGGAACTGGCTAAGTCCAAAGGCTTTGAGTTCGTGGATACGGACCCGCAGCTGAACTACCCGGATGCTCTGGATACATACCGGAAAGAGATGGACGAAAACGGTTGGGAATATGGCGATGATGACGAGGAACTCTTCGAGCTTGCCATGCACGACCGGCAGTATCGCGACTATAAATCCGGCGTTGCCAAGAAACGTTTTGAGGATGACCTGCAGCGTGCCAAGGATGCGGCGATGGCCAAAAACGGATACTCGGAAGAAGAAATCAAGAAGCTGAAGCGTGCCAAGGCAGACCCGATAATCGCGCCTTCCAAGGGGCAAGTGCTTTGGGAGGTTTCCGTCGAAGGTCCTTCTTCTGCTCCTTTCATCGGACGCAAGTACCAGCATGATGAGGTGTTCTGCTACATCTCTACGCCGTGGGGCGAATACGAGAAGATATGGACCGGATTTACCGGACGTGTGGTGGAAGTCTGTGCCAAGCAAGGGGATGTGGTCAATAAAGGGGATGTGATTGCTTATATCCAGCGAAGTGATATTTTTGCATAAAGTGGAGGATGACTGTTTTTCAGTCATCCTTTATCATCCAGCCATTTCTTGATGGTTTCCTTCAGCACTTCTTGAGTGAAGGGTTTGGTAAGGAAGTCGTTGCAACCTGCTTCCAGGGCAGCTTGCTTGTCGTGCTCGTAGGCATAGGCTGTAAGGGCGATGATGGGGACGTCCGGTACCAGTTCACGGATGATGCGAGTGGCGTCGATTCCGCCAAGGTTGGGCATTTTCATGTCCATCAAGATGAGGTCGGGGTGGACTTCCTCGAACATCGTTACGGCTTCCATGCCGTCTTTGGCATGTTTCAGCCGATAGAGTCGGCCTAAAATGGCGTTAATTAGGATGAAGTTGCTTTCTGTATCTTCGGCAATCAGGATGGTCTTGGAAGGAGGGGTAGGGAGTGCTCCGACCTCTTCATTCTTCGGGGAATCTCCGGGGGCTGCATTTTTGCCCCTCTGCTCTGTGGAGTGTGTCTCTGCTGTCGTTTCCTGGTTGTCCTCTTCTTTCTTTTCCGCCTCTGTTTTGCTGGTGGATTCCAGCGGGAGAACAAAAGTAAATGTGGTGCCTTTACCCACCTCTGAAGTGACGGATATGTTGCCACCCAGACGTTCGATGATGGTTTTGCAGATAGAAAGTCCCAATCCGGTGCCCTGGGCAAAGTTGTTCACCTTGACGAAACGTTCGAATACCCGGTCCACCTTGTCCGGTGCAATGCCCATACCCGTATCGGTGACGTGGAATGCTACATACTTGCCTTCCCGGCGATACCCGTAACTGATGTGCCCGGTGGTGGTGAACTTGAAGGCATTGCCTATCAGATTGGAAATGACCTGGAAAATCCGGTTCTTGTCTCCGTCAATCACGATATTCTCGTCAGAGGGTTCGTATATCAGTTCCACTCCTTCGGGACAGCGGAAAATATGTGCGTCGTGTATCTCCTTGCAGAGTGGATGGAGGCGTACGGGCGTGATGGTGAACTCCACGATGCCCGATTCTATTTTTGATAAGTCGAGGATTTCGTTAATGAGCTGGAGCAGGCGTTCGTTGTTCGATTCCACTATTTCGTAATAGCCTAGCCGTTCTTCCTCGTCGGTACTTTCGGCAATAATTCGTGAGAAGCCTACAATGGCATTGAGCGGTGTGCGTATCTCGTGGCTCATGTTGGCGAGAAAGGCAGATTTGAGCCGGTCGGAGGTCTCGGCTTTCTCCTTGGCTACGAGCAGTTCCCGTTTCATCTGTTCCATTTCCGTGATGTCCCATTCGATGTTCAGCAGGATGGGGGAGAAGTCGTTGCTTTCAATCTTCATCTTCCGTTTGTCCAGATAGATGGGATTTCCGTTTCCGTCGCGTTCTTCCGCAATCCAGTGCATCTCTTTGCCGGTTCTGGCTATTTCGATGTCTTGCGCCCTCTTTTCCTGAGCAGTCTCCAGAGGATAAAAATCGAAGTCGTCCTTTCCCAATGCCTCTTGTATGGGGATTTCGCGGTTATACGATTCGCGGTTGCGGTAGAGGTACTTGAAGTTGTTGTTGATGTCCTTCACAACAATGCCTGCCGGGAGGTTTTCGATGATTTTGTCCAAAATCTGGTTGAACTGTTTGATTTGCTGCTCATGCCGGATGCGTGTCGATACGTCTCTTCCGAATGTCCAGATGGTTCCTTCCCCTTTGTCGCTTGTCACCCAATAAGCGTTTCCTTCAATGGCGAGTACTTCCGGACGCTTGGGCAGCGGATGGTAGACGATGTATCCGTGGTTCGTCTCTCCACGTTTGACACGGTTGGCAAACTCTTTCCAGGATGTTTCATCCCTGCCGTATGAGGGCAGGTCGTATATCTTCATCCGGGTGATGTCTTGGCCATTACCGATGCCATGCCGTTCCTTGAAGCAACGGTTGCAGAATATCAGCGTGCCGTCTTCGTGTGCCGAATAAATGTCCTCGGTGGAGTTGTTGATGGCATGTGTCAGCAGATTGATGTCGTTGCGCCGTTTCTGTATGTCGGTAATGTTCTGTATGTATCCTTCTATAGTGACATTCCCGTCTTTCTGCCGTTCGCGGGCAAACGCTTTGAGGCGGATATAGAAAATGTTTCCTTTGAGGAAGATGCGGTAGTCCACGCTGTTTTCCATCTTGCCTTTCAGATTCTCTTTCATCCAGCCGGTAAAGCTTTTCCGGTCTTCAGGAAGGATAAGTTCCAGATAATTGTCCATATTGATGTGCTGCACCTCTTCCGAACACATGATACCCGTATGGCCTGCATAACAGAATATGCGGGTCTGGGTATCGTATTGCCAGTTTCCGATGAGGGCGGCCTTTTGTATTTCGTTGAGCTCGTGGTTTTTCTTTTCGAGTTCCAGTTTGCGCTGGCTGCGTTCTGTGATGTCGCGGTACTGGCAGAGGACCATGCCGTCGTACGGGTACATGATGCATTTAAAGTAATAGGTAGTGTGACCCAGTGTCATTTCGTAATTATGGACTGAACGTACCTTTTGCGTCAGTACCTTCTTGAACTCCGGATATACTTGGTAGTAAGTGGACGGCGGTATCAGTTGGAACAGATTCTTGCCCAGCAGCTTTTCTTCCTTCATGAACCAAAGGTTTACATTGTGCACTGCGATGTCCATGCAAATACCGTCCCGGTTCAGAAGGAGCATGGTATCTGACGTCAGCTTCAACAGTCTCTCGGCGTTTTCAGCTTGTTTCAAAATGTTTTTCATTCTTACAGTATTAGTTTCATACCCTTCTGGCCTTCTCCCATGCGCCGCTTGCATTGCCTGTGCGCTTGTGCAGGTAGTTGAATCCTCGTATGACGTTGACGTTCATGAAGAGGAAATAGTAGGGGATGAAAAGTATCTTGTTTTTTATATGCTTCATTGAAAGGTAGTACCCCCAACTTCCCATGAGGTAGAAAAGAGCTTGTAACAGCCAGATGATGGCATACAGTAATGGCGTGCTTGTCGTAAAGATGAGAATTGTGTTGAGGGGAAGCAATAGGAACAATAGGATAGGAGTGAGCGACCAGCGCAGCACCCGGTGGGAAATATATTGGAAACAGAATGTGCCGTAACGGAATGGGTTGAGCAGCGGACGCAGCCGCCAGATGGATTGCAAGCCCCCGGCAGCGATGCGCACCTTGCGCTTTTCTTCTTCGCGCATGTCTGCCGAGCCGCTTTCTACGGCATAGGCATTGGCACAATAGGCAATGGTGTGTCCCTGCATGACGATGCGCAGGGAGAGTATGAAGTCGTCGAGCAGCGTATCTGTCTGCATTTCCTCGAACAGCTCGCGGCGCACGGCAAACAGTTCACCCGCTGCGCCTACTGCCGAATAGAGGCGTGCGTCGAGCGCTTTGAGGGTGGATTCGTATTTCCAGTATAGCCCTTCTCCCCCCGAGGCAGCATTGTCCTTGCTTTGCACGGCGATACGTTTTTCGCCTGCCACGCATCCCACTTTAGGGTCGGTGAAGGCATGCACTATCTCCCGCAGGGCTTCGCGGTTGAGGTGAGTATTGGCATCGGTGAACACGACAAGGGGCGTTTCTACGAAATGTATACCGCGGTTCAGGGCGGCTGTCTTGCCTTGGCGTTGGGGTTGGTGGAGGACGATGGCTTGCGGCCAGTGGGAGAGGCGTTCGTTGGTATGGTCGTTGCTGCCGTCGGTCACCCAGAGGATGCGTAGCTTGTCGGCGGGATAATCCAGCTCCAGGCAGTTGCGCATTTTTTCATCCACTACATCTTCTTCGTTGTAGGCGGCGATAAATAGCGTCAATGGGGGTAAAGCATCGTCGGCAGGCATCGGACGGGGCGCAGGCTTACGGAAACATTCTTTTATCTTGACCAGGATATATAATAGTATACCATATCCTATATAAGTATAGAACACTATGAATAAACTTATCCAGAAGAGTACTTCAAAGGCTTTCATGTATCCGCTCGTTTGCTTTCTTTTTTGATAAAAAGAAATGTGATTGCCAAAAGTATGGATAATCTTTTACCGATGCAAGAAAAAGAAAAGAAAAATAAAATGTTTGTTTCTCAAGGGGTAATGTTTGTTTCTCAAGGTGTTTCGATGTTATAAGGAAGTGGGCTTCCTATAGAGGTGAGCTTGAATAACCTTTTGAGTGAGAGGAGATTAAAGGCTTTCAATCATCATTCTCCATAGGAAAGGGATGGGCAGGTAGGCAGGGCGTTACTCAAAACGCTTCTGTCATATTGAAGTAAAACAACATCTGGTTGTTTACCGTGTTTTTGCCTAAATCCAGGCGGACGTTCATGCGTGGCTGTACCTCAATGCGCAGACCTACACCATAGTTGGGCAGTACACCCTCTATCTTGCCGGGAGTGGGGCCCATGAAGCCGCAGCCGGTCCAGGCTACAAACCCTATGTGGTTGAGCATCCGCTTCAACCAAGTGCTGCGGTCGGTATTGAGCATCTGTCTGTACTCCGCCATGACCACATGCGAGGACTTGTCGCGATATTGCCCCATGTAGTAGCCGCGCAGGTCGAAAGGCGTTCCGGTGAGGGCATATTGCGTCAGAGGGACGTCGCCGAACACGTTCTTGGTCTGTGCCGTCCACGCAAGTACCCTGCGCTTGCCCAGTGATTTGTATTGGCGGTAGTCTATCTCCAGGCGGTAGAAGGTCTGGTCGCTGCCGATGAACTTGGCGTACATCATGCCGCGGAAATCCAGATACATGCCACGGTAGGCGTTGGCAGGGACGTCACGGCTGTCGTATGTCAGCAGGAAACCGAGGCCGGAGTTGAAGTTGTTATAGCCATTGACCGTACCGCCTGCCTCTTTGTACGAGGGTTCGTCCACCAGGAACTTGCCGGGCTCCGTCAAGTGGTCGTAATTGATGTCGATTTGAGGTCCGGCAAAGATATTGCTGTTACCCAGTCGGAAAAGGAACCAGGGGTTGATTTGCACGCCGCTGTACCGGTATTTGCTGGTACTGTCGCTTCGTACATAATCTTTATTGGTATTATAGCCGATGCCGTAAAAGTTTTCTTCCGTATTTTTATAGCTGAACTTTCCGAAGATACGGAAACGGTCGCCCTTAAAGAAGAGTTGCGGTTTGGAGAAGAGATTGATGCCACCGTTGAACATGAAGGCGATGGCCATGGGCACTACGGAGCGCAGCTGCGTGGTATCGCTGGGGTTCATGCGGAAGGTCATTAGGGCGCTTCCTCCCAGCACGGCACCGAAGTCGGGGGTGTAGCTGGGTCCGCCCAGAATATTGTAATGCAGATTCCGACGCGCTACCTTTTGCTTGCGTAGTTCTTTTTTGGTCAGTGCAGGAACGCTGTCGTTTGTGGCGGCCGCAGTCTGTTCCTGGGCATAAAAGGTGGTGGCGAACAGCACCAGTGCGATAATGCTTAGTATATATCTTTTCATGTCGTACGAAATGTGGGTGCAAAGGAAACTATTTTATCCCGAATAGTTTTCACTGTAATAGATAATAAATCTAAAGATGTCACTAAAATTATCAAAAAAGACATTACTTTTGTCTGCTTCACGAAGCAAGACATCAATAACTAAAAACACATAATCTGAATGAAGAAACGATTTTTATCTGTAATTGTTCTGAGTGCCGCACTGTTCTCTGTGCAGGCACAAGAGGGAAAAGGGGGTATCAGCCCCGAAATGCTTGGACAAATCAAGCAAAGTTATCAAGGCACGGCTGCCGACAAGGCGCTCCGCAATGCCATAGGCAATAATGACATCCGTAAACTGGCACTCAACCAGGAGAATATGCAGGGCATGGATACCCACTTCTCCATCAAGGTAGAATCCAAAGGCATCACTGACCAGAAGTCGTCCGGTCGTTGCTGGCTGTTTACGGGGCTGAATGTGATGCGTGCCAAGACCCTTGCCGAATACGGTTTCCAGTCTTTCGAGTTCTCCGAAGTCTATCCCTTCTTCTGGGACCAGTTGGAGAAGGCAAACCTCTTCTTGCAAGGCATCATCGACACCTCCAAGAGTCCCCTGACTGATAAGACCGTAGAATGGCTCTTCCAGCATCCGCTGAGCGATGGGGGTACCTTTACCGGTGTGGCCGACATTGTTTCCAAATACGGCCTTGTTCCCAAAGATGCCATGCCCGAAACAAACAGCAGTGAAAATACCTCCCGCATGGCCAACCTCATCTCTCTGAAGCTGAAAGAGTATGGTCTGCAACTGCGTGACATGGCTGCCGCCGGTGCCAAGCCCGAAGCTCTGGAGAAGGAGAAAACTACGATGCTCGGAACCATCTACCGCATGCTGGTGCTGAACCTCGGTGTACCTCCCACGGAGTTCGACTATGTCCGCCACGATGCCAAGGGTAATCCTGTGGAGACAGAGCATCACACTCCCATGTCTTTCCTTGAGAAATATGGAGACAAACAACTGCTGACCAACTACGTAATGCTGATGAACGACCCCAGTCGCGAGTATTACAAGTGCTATGAAATAGACTATGACCGCCACCGTTACGACGGCAAGAACTGGACTTATGTCAACCTGCCCGTAGAGGACATCAAAGAGATGGCCATTGCCTCCTTGAAGGACAGCACCATGATGTACTTCTCTTGCGATGTGGGCAAGTTCCTGAACTCCGAACGCGGTCTGCTCGATGTGAAAAACTATGACTACGAATCACTGATGGGCACCACCTTCGGGATGGACAAGAAGCAACGTATCCAGACTTTCTCCAGTGGCTCTTCCCACGCCATGACCTTGATGGCCGTTGACTTGAACAAAGACGGAAAGCCCTTGAAATGGATGGTAGAGAACAGTTGGGGAGCCGCTTCCGGTTATCAGGGACATCTCATCATGACCGACGAGTGGTTCAATGAATACATGTTCCGTCTGGTAGTGGAGACAAAGTATATTCCCGCCAAAGTGATGGAACTGTTTAAACAAAAGCCCGTCCGCCTGCCGGCATGGGACCCGATGTTCGCTGAAGAAAAGTGATGATAAGGATTAGGGGTTAGGGATTAAGGATTAGTGGGCTGCACTATGATTCCGCAGGGTATTAATCCCTAATCCTTAACCCCTAATCCTTGTTCTCGTGTTCGTTAACGAAAGGGATTACGGAAATTTCTCCGTAATTCCTTTCTTTTTTACTCTTTATTCACGTTCTTTTTTGCTACTTTTGCGGCAAATTAATGAAACCATTATTTTAAATAAACGCATGGCAAATGTAATTAAGTTACGTAAAGGCCTTGACATCAACCTGAAAGGCGCTGCTGCCCAGGAACTTGTGTCTGTTAAGGAACCGGGATTCTATTCGCTGGTTCCCGATGACTATACAGGCATCACTCCGAAAGTGGTGGTCAAAGAGCAGGAATATGTGATGGCCGGGGGACCCTTGTTTATCGACAAGAATCATCCTGAATTGAAATTTGTTTCGCCCGTTAGCGGCGTAGTGACAAGCGTGGAGCGTGGTGCACGCCGCAAGGTGCTGAACATCGTCGTAGAGGCTGCCACTGAGCAAGACTATGAGGAATTCGGCAAGATGGACCCGTCCAAGATGAGCGGCCAGCAAGTAAAAGAAGCTCTTTTGCAAGCAGGTATGTTCGCTTTCATCCGCCAACGTCCGTACGACGTTATCGCTGATCCGACGGTAACTCCGAAAGCTATCTTCATTTCGGCTTTCGACAGCAATCCGCTGGCTCCCGATTTTGAATTCGCGCTGAAGGGAGAAGAAGCAAACTTCCAGACGGGACTCGACGCTTTGTCAAAGATGGCAAAGACGTATCTGGGTATTAGTGTAAAACAAAAGTCTGCTGCTCTTGTGCAGGCAAAGAACGTTACCGTAACAGCTTTCGACGGACCACATCCGGCAGGCAACGTGGGTGTACAGATTAACCACATCTCTCCGGTAGTGAAGGGTGAAACGGTCTGGACCATCAGTGCCGAAGCCGTGCTCTTCATCGGACGTTTGATGAATACCGGTCGTGTGGACATGACTCGCACGGTGGCTGTAACGGGTTCCGAAGTGTTGAAACCCGCTTATTGCAAGCTGAAAGTCGGCGCTCTGTTGACGAACGTTTTCAAAGGTAACGTGACTGCCGACAAAGACCTCCGCTACATCAGCGGTAACGTGCTGACCGGTAAGAAAGTTTCTCCGAACGGCTTCCTCGGCTCTTTCGACAGCCAATTGACCGTTATTCCCGAAGGAGATGAAATCCATGAAATGTTGGGTTGGATTATGCCGCGTTTCAATCAGTTCAGCGTCAACCGCTCTTACTTCAGCTGGTTGATGGGCAAGAAGGAATATGTGATAGATGCCCGTATCAAGGGTGGTGAACGTCACATGATTATGTCCAACGAATACGACCGCGTATTTCCGATGGACATCTTCCCCGAATACTTGGTGAAAGCAATCATTGCAGGTGACATCGACCGTATGGAGGCTCTGGGCATCTACGAAGTAGCTCCCGAAGACTTCGCTCTCTGCGAATTCGTATGTTCTTCCAAGGTGGAAGTGCAGCGCATCGTACGTGCAGGGCTCGATATGCTTCGTGCCGAAATGGCATAATCGGGGCGTATGGCAAATCGTAAATTGTAAATCGTAAAATCGTAAATATATTAATGAAAGCGTTAAGAAATTATCTCGACAAGATAAAGCCGAACTTTGAGGAAGACGGCAAATTCCACGCATTTCGTTCGGTGTTTGATGGCTTCGAAACATTCCTGTTCGTGCCCAATGCCACTTCGAAATCGGGAACGCATATTCACGACTCCATTGACAGCAAACGCATCATGTCGATGGTGGTCATTGCGTTAGTACCGGCGCTGCTGTTCGGTATGTATAACGTAGGTTACCAGCATTTCCACGCTACCGGTGCTGCCGGAGGCTTCTGGGAAATGTTCATCTACGGTTTTCTGGCTGTATTGCCAAAAATCATTGTATCTTATGTAGTAGGTCTCGGCATTGAGTTCGTAGTGGCTCAGTGGAAGAAGGAGGAGATTCAGGAAGGTTTCCTGGTTTCCGGTATCTTGATTCCGATGATTGTTCCGGTAGATTGCCCGCTGTGGATTCTGGCGGTGGCTACTGCATTTTCTGTAATTTTTGCTAAGGAAGTATTCGGTGGTACGGGTATGAACGTGTTCAACGTAGCTTTGATTACCCGTGCATTCTTATTCTTTGCTTATCCTACGAAGATGTCCGGTGATGCCGTTTGGGTATCGGGCGACAGTATCTTCGGTCTGGGACAGTCGGTAGATGGTCTGACGGTAGCTACTCCGTTGGGTGCAGCCGCTACCTCGGGCGCCGTTCCGGAGTTCTCCTGGGACATGGTGACCGGCCTTATTCCGGGTTCTATCGGTGAGACAAGCGTTATCGCCATCGCTCTGGGTGCCATTCTGCTGTTGTGGACGGGCATTGCAAGCTGGAAGACGATGTTCTCCGTATTCGTAGGCGGTGCCTTCATGGCATGGGTGTTCAATGCAATCGGTCCCGACACTCCGATGGCACAGATGCCTTGGTACGAACACCTCGTGCTGGGCGGTTTCTGCTTCGGTGCCGTGTTCATGGCTACCGACCCCGTTACATCGGCACGTACAGAGACCGGTAAGTATATCTTCGGATTCCTGATTGGTGCCATGGCTATCATTATCCGTGTGCTCAACCCCGGTTACCCCGAAGGTATGATGCTTGCCATCCTGCTGATGAATATCTTCGCTCCGCTGATTGACTACTGTGTGGTACAGGGCAACATCAGCCGTCGCGAGAAACGTGCAATCAAGTCTAACAATTAAATACCGGAAAAGAAATGAATACCAATAGTAATAGTTATACTATCATTTATGCTTCGGTAATGGTTGTTATCGTTGCATTCCTGCTGGCATTCGTAAGTTCTTCCTTGCGCGAGACGCAGAACAAGAATGTGGAACTTGACACGAAGAAGCAGATTCTTGCTGCACTCAACATCAAGGACGTGAAGGATGCCGAAGTTGAATATAATAAATATGTAAAGGGCGATATGCTGATGAACGTTGACGGTACTCTGACAGAGAATACCGGTGCATTTGCTACCGCTTACGAGAAGGAAGCCAAAGAAAATAACCGTCTGCACGTATTCGTGGCAGAGGTTGACGGTGAGAAGAAATATGTATTTCCCGTTTACGGTGCCGGTCTTTGGGGCGCTATCTGGGGATATGTTGCGCTGAACAGCGACAAGGATACCGTTTATGGTGTTTACTTCTCTCATGCCAGTGAGACTCCGGGTCTGGGTGCCGAAATCGCCAGCACGCATTTCCAGGGAGAGTTCCCCGGAAAGAAAACGTTGGAGAACGGCGAGGTGGCTCTCGGTGTTGTAAAGAACGGCAAGGTCGAGAAACCTGACTATCAGGTGGACGGCATTTCCGGTGGTACCATCACTTCTGTAGGTGTGGATGCCATGTTGAAGGCTTGTCTGAGCAGCTACAAGAACTTTTTAACTAATAATAATGAGGAGGAATAAGAATATGGGACAATTGTTTTCAAAGAAGAATAAAGAAGTATTCTCTACTCCGCTGGGATTGAACAACCCCGTTACCGTGCAGGTATTGGGTATCTGTTCTGCTTTGGCTGTTACTGCCAAACTGGAGCCTGCCATTGTGATGGGTCTTTCAGTGACGGTGATTACAGCATTCTCCAATGTAGTGATTTCACTGCTGCGCAAGACGATACCCAACCGTATCCGTATCATCGTTCAGCTGGTGGTTGTTGCCGCGTTGGTAACTATTGTAAGTGAGATTCTGAAAGCTTTTGCTTACGATGTAAGTGTGCAGCTTTCTGTATATGTAGGTCTGATTATTACCAACTGTATCCTGATGGGACGCTTGGAAGCATTTGCCATGCAGAACGGTCCCTGGGAATCTTTCCTTGACGGTGTGGGTAATGGTTTGGGATATGCCAAGATTCTGGTAATCGTAGCCTTCTTCCGCGAGCTTCTGGGTTCGGGAACGCTGCTCGGTTTCAACATCTTGAACTATGAACCTCTGCAGAAGTTGGGCTATGTGAACAACGGCTTGATGCTGATGCCGCCAATGGCGTTGATTCTCTGCGCTTGCATCATCTGGTATCAGCGTGCACGTCACAAAGAATTGCAGGAAAAGCAGTAATAAATAAATGAAGAATGAAAAATGAAAGAATGAAAAATGGGCTGCTCTGCTGCAGTACAAGTTCTCATTGCTTTAATTCTTTAATTCTTTAATTCTTAATTTATCGAAGAGATATGGAACATTTAATAAGTTTATTCGTCCGCTCTATCTTTGTGGACAACATGATATTCGCGTTCTTCCTCGGTATGTGTTCTTACCTTGCCGTATCGAAGAATGTGAAGACTGCCGTAGGACTGGGTATCGCCGTAACTTTCGTGTTGGTGGTTACGCTTCCGGTCAACTATTTATTGCAGACCAAGGTGCTGGCTGCCAACGCAATCATTGAAGGCGTTGACCTCAGCTTCCTGAGCTTTATTCTTTTCATTGCTGTAATCGCAGCTATCGTTCAGTTGGTGGAAATGATTGTAGAGCGTTTCAGCCCTTCGCTGTATGCTTCACTGGGTATCTTCCTGCCGCTGATTGCTGTAAACTGTGCCATCATGGGTGCTTCCCTTTTCATGCAGCAGCGCATCACGCTGGGTGAGAGCGACCCGAAATTCATCGGTGGCATTGCTGATGCTGTCTCTTATGCGTTGGGCTCCGGTATCGGTTGGTTGCTGGCTATCGTGGGTTTGGCTGCCATCCGTGAGAAAATGGCCTATTCTGACGTTCCGGCTCCACTGAAAGGACTGGGCATCACGTTTATCACTGTAGGTCTGATGGCAATGGCATTTATGTGTTTCTCTGGTTTGAACATCTAAAAGAAAGGAATAAAACAATGGATATGAATATGATATTAGCAAGCATTGGAGTATTCCTCGTGGTTGTCATCCTGCTTGTTGTTATCCTGCTGGTTGCCAAGAATTTCTTGGTGCCTTCGGGTAATGTAAAACTGACTATCAATGGTGATAAGGAACTGGACGTAGCTTCCGGTTCTACATTGCTGAATACGCTGTCTGTAAACGGTGTGTTCCTTTCCTCCGCTTGCGGTGGTAAAGGTTCCTGCGGACAGTGCAAATGCCAGGTAATGGAAGGTGGGGGTGAAATCTTGCCTTCTGAGACCCCGCACTTCAGCCGTAAGCAAATGCAAGACCACTGGCGTCTGGGTTGCCAGGTGAAAGTGAAAGGCGATATGGCCATCAAGGTTCCCGAAAGCGTACTGGGCGTAAAAGAGTGGGAGTGCGAGGTTATCTCCAACAAGAATGTGGCTACGTTCATCAAAGAGTTCATCGTTGCATTGCCCAAAGGCGAGCACATGGATTTCGTTCCGGGTTCTTATGCGCAGATTAAGATTCCTAAATATTCGATGGATTATGATAAGGACATCGACAAGAGCCTTATCGGTGATGAGTATCTGCCTGCATGGGAGAAATTCGGTCTGCTGGGCTTGAAGTGCCGCAATGACGAAGAAACCATCCGTGCCTATTCTATGGCCAACTATCCTGCCGAAGGCGACCGCATTATGCTGACGGTACGTATCGCCACGCCTCCGTTCAAGCCGAAAGACCAGGGCCCGGGCTTCATGGATGTAATGCCGGGTATCGCTTCTTCTTATATCTTTACCCTGAAACCGGGTGATAAGGTAACCATGAGTGGCCCTTACGGAGACTTCCATCCGATATTCGACTCCAAGAAGGAGATGATGTGGGTCGGCGGTGGTGCCGGTATGGCTCCGTTGCGTGCACAGATTATGCACATGACGAAGACGCTGCACACTACAGACCGCGTGATGAATTACTTCTACGGTGCACGTGCATTGAATGAAGTGTTCTATCTGGAAGACTTCCTGCAGATTGAAAAGGATTTCCCCAACTTCAAGTTCCATCTTGCACTGGACCGTCCCGATCCGGCAGCCGATGCAGCGGGCGTGAAGTACACTCCGGGCTTCGTACACAACGTAATTTACGAGACTTACTTGAAAGACCACGAAGCTCCCGAAGACATCGAATACTACATGTGTGGTCCCGGCCCGATGTCGAAGGCTGTTGAGAAGATGCTCGACGACCTCGGCGTTCCGGCTCAGAACCTGATGTTCGATAACTTCGGTGGATAATCTTCCTTGTCCGTCTTGAGATAAAAAAACTCCGGCTTGGCCTTCAGGGCTTTGCCGGAGTTTTTTGTTCGGGGCATTTCCTCTCTATTGAAAGAAAGTGGAGTGGATTCTTCGTCGCTTTTTCTTTATTCCTTGATATGAATCAGTGCATTTGCCAGAATGGCTGTTACTTCTCCGGTGGTAATTCCTGTTGACACAGACCTCGTATGAATGGTTCTTGGTGAAGGAGAATGCGGTCTTTCAGAGTTTTCATGTTGGATGTTTTATTGAATGTTATCGTTTTCCTCTTCTGTTTCTTCTTGAATGGTATCTTTGGGCAGCAATCTTGGAGAAATGCGTTTCTTGGGAGTGAGGCTCATGCCTTTCAGCATTTCGGCTTGGCGCACTACGCTGCCGTTACCGTCCGAGAGCTGGTTGAAGGCTTTGTCGTAATCCCTTTGCAGGCTGGCCAGCCGGTCGCCGATACCGAGGAAGGTGTCGGTAAAGCCTGCAATCTTTTCATATAAGATGGTGCCGCGCTTGATGATGGCCTGCACATTCTTTACCTGGTTCTCCTTCTTCCAAAGGTCGAGCGAGAGGCGCAGGGCGCTAATCAGGTTGGTGGGGCTCATTAGTACCACCTTTTTGTTGTAGGCATATTCCCAGAGGTGGGCATCGCTTTGGATGGCGAGGAGGTAGGCACCTTCGGTGGGGATGAACATCATAACGAAATCCGGTGATTGGGCGTCGTAATGCGAGTAGTCTTTATGGCTGAGCTCGTCGATGTGGGAGCGGACAGATTGCAGGTGTGCTTTCAGGAAGTGTGCCTGCTCCTCCTTGCTTTCGGCAGAGGTGTAGGCAGCATAGGCAGTCAGCGACACTTTGGAGTCGATAATCATTTCCCGTTCGTCGGGGTATTTCACGATGATGTCGGGCTGCATCTTCTGCCCGCTTTCCTCGTTGATGATGGCTTCGCCCCGTTCGTCTTTTAGAAACTCCTGGCGGAAGTAGTGTTCGCCTTCAATCAGTCCGGAGGCTTGTAACAAACGTTCCAGAATCATTTCGCCCCAGTTGCCTTGCATTTTGGAGTCTCCTTTCAGGGCACGGGTCAGGTTGTTGGCATCTTCGCTGAGGCGGTTGTTCAGTTCCACCAGTTCCTTGATGCGTTCACCCAGCGAGAAGCGTTCTTTGGCTTCGGTGCTGTATACTTGTTCCACCTTTTGGCGGAAGTCCTTCAGGTTATCGCCCAGCGGGCGGAGCAGATTGCCCAGGTGTTCGGTATTCAGCCTGGTAAAGTCTTCGGCTTTGCTCTGGAAGATACGGTTGGAGAGATTCTCGAACTCGGTGTTCATGCGCTTGTGCAACGCTTCGGCTTCTTCCTTCTGCAGCTTCAATAATTCTATTTCCTTCTTTGTCCCGCTGATTTCCGCCCTCAGTGCGGCAGACTTGCGGTCTGCCGCCAGATAGCCGACTACGGTTCCGATGATTATCCCTATAATCAGTAATACTATCTCCATAAGTGTTTTGAAGTGTCCGCCTTATTGTGTCAATATTTCGTTTCCGTCTTCAGTAATCAGGATTTGGCTTTCCCATTGGGCAGAAGGCAGTCCGTCGTCTGTGCAGACGGTCCATCCGTCGGCTTCGTCGATAAAGACTTCGTAGCTTCCCATGTTAATCATCGGTTCGATGGTGAACGTCATGCCCGGCACTATCAGCATGCCCGTACCACGTTTGCCGAAGTGTTCCACATCCGGTTCTTCGTGGAACTTGACGCCGCAGCCATGTCCGCAGAGGTCGCGTACCACGCTGTATCCGTTCTTTTCCGCATGCTCCTGGATGGCGGCGCCTACGTCACCGAGGCGTGCCCAGGGCTGTGCGGTCTGTATGCCTATGTCACGGCATTCTTTGGTGACCTGTACCAGTCTCTGCATGTCGGGGCTGACTTCGCCAATCATGAACATGCGTGATGCGTCGGCAAAGTAACCTTTGTAAATGGTGGATACATCGACATTTACAATATCACCGCTTTTCAGGAATTCCCTGGTGCTGGGAATGCCGTGGCACACTACATCGTTGATGCTGGTACACACACTTTTGGGGAAGCCTTCGTACATGAAGGGGGCGGGGATGGCGTCGTGGTCTGTGGTGAAGCAATACACCATATGGTCAATTTCAGCTGTGGACATGCCTTCGCGAATGTTCTCGGAGAGATAATCCAGCAGGGCAGTGTTGATTTTGGCGCTTGCGCGGATACCGGCCAACTGCTCCTCGGTGCGGAGTGCGCTTCGCATCGGCAGTTTATATCCTTCTTTCTTATAATGTTGAATTTTGGCTTCTACTTCGTCGGAATAGTTTTTAGGAGTAAACCGGACTCCTTTCATGAACTTTTTCATTGTCTTTTCTTTTTTATGAGACTGCAAAAATACACAATAATGCAGGTGCTTGTACTATCAAGAGCCGAAAAAACATTCGTTTTCTTTATCCCGATACCAGCTTAGAGGGTATTCACCACTTCTATTTCGCTTCTTGAACTGTCTATCCTCCGTACTTGTATCTGGGTCTTTATGCGCTCTTTCAGTCCTTCCACGTGACTGATGATGCCTACCTTCTTGCCACCCATCTGGTGCAGTTTTTCCAATGTGTCCATAACGGTGTTCAGATAGTCGCTGCTCAGTGTGCCGAAACCTTCGTCGATGAACAGTGTGTCTACCGAGAGGCTCTGGCGGCTGAGGGAAGAAAGTCCGAGGGCAAGTGACAGAGATACCAGGAAGCTTTCGCCGCCCGATAAGGTGCATGCCGGACGTGCCGCACCTCCTTGATGGAAGTCGCGCAGCAGGATGGTGAGCGAACCGGCCTGGCACTCCAGTTCGTAGCGGTCGGTCAAGCGTTGCAGATAGAAATTGGCGCCTGCCAGCAGTTCTTTCAAGACGAAGCTCTGGGCTATGTTGCGGAAGTTCTTTCCCCGTTCGTCACCGAAGTGGCGGCAGAGGCGGTCCCACTTCAGATACTCTTCGCGCAGCCGGTCGGCACGTTCCTTTTCTTCCTTTATCCGGTCGATGTTGCGGGTGTTTTCTTCCAGGCGTAACTTCTGCTGGCCGATGGATTGGTTGCCGGCGGTTATCTTTTCTTCGAGATTCGCGATGAGTGCATCCAGGGTTTCGAGGTTTTCGTTTTCTTCTATTTCGGGCTTCCGGTTGATGTGCTCTTCCACTTGTCCGGTGGCCAGATGAAAGGAGGTCGATGCAGCTACTTCTTCCTCTTTAAGTGTCTGCAGTGAGGCACGCAATGCTTCTATCCGGGAGCCGGACCAAGCGGATAGGACGGTGATACGCTCCTCGTCGAGAGTGGGGTTGGCGGCATAGAACCCGGTTAAATCCTTTTGCAGCCTTGCCATTTGGTCTGCGGTGGAGGATATGCTTTGTTTCAGTCCGCTTGCTTGTGTATTCAGATTATTCCAGGCAATCCCCAGGTTCTTGATTTCCATTTCCTGTGTAGCTGCAGGTGCGTTGCGCCAGTCGGGGAATGCGGCATCGATGCTTTCCTTGTTGATGTTTATCCCTTCCAGCTCTTTGTGGATAAGGGCAATGGCGGATTTCAGTTCTCTTTGTTTTTCCTGCGCCAGCCGGTAGTTGCGCGTAGCTTGCGTCAGGCGGTCAATAAAGGAGAGGGGGGAGTTCTCCCATTCCGTGTTCCATCCTTCCCAGAGGATGTGGGGAGTGACGCGGTCCATGGTGGCACGTATGTTCTCTTTTTCGTTGGCGGTGAGCGACTCGTAATTGACGATGTTGTTTTTCAGCTCATTCAGCACTCTGTCGGCAGAGTTGAAGGCTTGGCGTGCAGCGTCCACATGTTTTTGGCATTCGTCCTTTTGCCGTTGCAGAGTTATGATTTGTGCGCTGAGCTTTTGAACTTCCGTGAGCTTTTCGTTCAGTTTGTCTGCTTCCAGCTTGTTCTCTTCCAGTAGCTTCTTCAGGGTTTCGCCGGTGGTTGTGGAGAGGCCGACGTCGTTGCATTGGGCGCATTTGGCCTGTGCGTCAGTACGGGCAAGGTTGTAGCTCCGGAGCGCTCTTGCTGTGGACTGACGGGCATTCTCTGCCAGCGTTCCGTAGGTATTGGATTCTGTCCGGTTGTTGTTCAATGCCTGCTCGGTTTCCTTGTATTCTTTCTCTTTTGTTTCCAGGGAGGTGCGTATGGGAGCAAGGACAGACTGGAAATCTTCATCTTTGCAAAGCGATTTTATTTCTTGTCCGCACACGGGGCAAGTATCCCCGACGACAAGCCGGGAGCGTGTTTCCTTTGCCCACTCTTCTACGGCTTCCTTTTGCTTGTCGTAGAGGGTGCGGATGTCATCATAACTTGTTTTCTTGCTGTCGAATGCCGTTTGCAGGAGGACGTATTGCTTTTGGCACGCCTCCACTTTGGCGTTCAAAGCCTTTTCGTTTTCCTTTGCCTCGTTCAGTGTCCTTTCCGTTTCAGCCAGTAAAGACAAGGCGCTCAATGCTTGCAGCAGGTTCTCCCGTCCGGCATCGAGTTTGTTTTTCTTGTCTTGCAGGGCAGGGCGGTCCATGGTTTCAAGCTGCTTGTTCCGGAGGTTTATTTCGTTTTGCAATGTATGGTTCTCTTGTTCTTTCCGGGTGAGGGCAGCTTCCTTGTCGGTACGCTCCTTGACTTTTACGGGTTGTTGCGCGGCAAGTCTTTCAAGGTGCGCGTTGTAGGTGCCGATGCGTGTTTGGGCATCGAGTGCGGATTTTAGGCCGGTAATGATGGATTGGCTTTGCTCGAACATGGGCAGTAAGGGCGAATGCTCTTGCAAGTACTTCTCGGCACGATGCAGCTTGTCTTCTTGCTCTTTCAGGAAACCGCATAGCCACTTGCTTCCTCCGTCCAGCCGGGCAAAGGATGCTCTTAACATTCCGGCTTGTGCATAGTTCTGTTGTTGTTGCTGTTGCTGCTGTTTCAAGGTAGAGAGCCAGTTGCGGGCGTCGGCGGTGGCATTCCATTCTTTAATCAGGAGTTCTTTCTGTTTGAATTCGTCCGATTGCAGTTGCGCTTGCTTCCCTTCCCACATCTTCTTTTGCTGTTCACGGGTGAGGAGGAGTTCGGAGTATTTCTTCAGCCAGTCCCGTTTTGCGAGGGCGGTAGTTTTCTGCTCATTGGCTTCCTTGACTCCGGCATTTTGCGTGGCTATGGCTTCCTTGATTGCAGTGACTTCTTCTTCTGCCAGGATGTGGATGCCTTCCAGCTTCCGGTTCTGGTTTTCGTATTCCGTCCGTCTTTCCTTGGTGGCGGCATATATTTCGGCACCTATTTCGGAGTAGATACTTGTACCGGTCAGCTTTTCCAGAATATCCGATTTTTCGCTTTCCTTGCTTTGCAGGAACTTGGTGAAGTCGCCTTGCGCCAGCATGGTGGTGCGGCAGAATTGTTCGAAGGTCAACCCCACTGCAGCTTGTATTTCCGCCTTTATCTCATTCTTTTTGTTGAGCTGTGCGCCGCTTTTATTGTTTTCCAGTGTCCAGCGCACATCCTGCACGGCTCCTGAAATCTTGCGGTGTGCCCGCGCCACGTACCATCGGGCGGTGTAGGGCATTTCGTTTGAGCCGGTAAACTCCAGCTCCGTCCATGCTTCACTGGTGTTACGGCGCATCAGTTGTCGGCTGTCGTTGATGGCAACATCTTCCTTTTTGGCAGAGAAAGTCTGGCTCAGGTCTTTGTATTTTTCGTTCTCGGCATGGTCCATGCGGGGCGTTTCGTTGTAGAGTGCCAGGCAGATGGCGTCGAGAATGGTTGTCTTCCCTGCACCCGTCTCGCCGCAGATAAGGAAAAGGGATTCCTCGCTTAGCGGTCCGTTCTCAAAGTCGATGACGGCATCTTCTATGGAGGCAAGGTTCTTTATGGTGAGTTTCTGGAGTTTCATGTTCCGGACAAATGATTAGGAGTTGTTCTTGCTTTTCACTTTTTGCATGACAGTCTCCATCAGCTGGCAAAGTTCTGGGTCCATCTCTTCTCCTTCGGTTTCGCGGTAGTAGAGTCTGGCTATTTCCAGGGGAGACATTTCCTGCATCTCTTGGATGGAGATAGGCTTGCTCTCGTCAGTGTCGGCCTGCCGCTCTCGGGTAGTCTTGATGTAGCAATATTTGCATGCCTTGCCTTTGGCGGCGTTCGAGGCTTTTTCGTTGCAGTCGGGGGGCAGGTAGCCTTTTGTCAGCACATTCAGACGGAGGTATGCAGGTTTCTCTTCCGGATATTCTTCCAGTAATTTCAAGGCGTCTTCGAAAGGTGTCGGGTCATGGGGAAGTGTGACGAGCGGAATCGGATTTTCAATTTCCCTTGTACTGATTTGTGGTTCTGCCCCTTTCTCCAACTCGATGATGGAGATGGAGTGCGGATAGGTTTCGTCGAAGCTGACGGGGAGGGGAGTGCCGCAATAGCGTGCGTGGTGATGACTGCCTTTGATGTCCTGAGGGCAATGGATGTGTCCGAGTGCCAGGTAGTCGTATCCTTCTCCCATAGCGCTGAGGGGAACATACTCTATTCCGCCAATACTCTCATCGTGCCCGCTACGGTCGCTGCCTTCAATGGAGAGATGGGCCATGAGGACGACGGGAAGCTGTGCCGTATTCCGTTTCTTCACTTCGTCCAGCAGTGCCTGGAAGAAGCGTGCCTGTCGTTGGTCGCGCGGTGTTTCAGTGTCCAGCAGGGGGAAGTTTTGCGGATAGACGTGGGGCACGGCAATGACGTAGCCTATTGTCTTTTTTTCATTGTTTATCTCGATGATGTGCTTGTCCAGATTCACTTCCTCGGCTGTACGTTCGATGTTTCCCACAACGTTCAAGCCGAAGTGCTGCCAGAGGCTGCTGTCTATCTCCAATTTGGAGCTGCTGTCGTGGTTTCCGGCGGTGACTACGATGGCCATTCCGGGGCAGGCTTGGTGAATGTTCAGCATGGCGTCGGTGTACATCTTCTGCGTGGCGGCAGCGGGAGAGGAGTAGTGGTAGATATCTCCGCTTACCACCATGGCGTCGGGCTGCTCTTCGGTTACTATGCGGGTGAGTTGCCGTAGGAAGGATTGCTGCTCGGCGGTGCGGTCGTAGTTGTAGAGGGTGTGTCCCAGGTGCCAGTCGCTGGTATGTAGTATTTTCATTGTTTTTGTTACTTCAATGGATGTGGGTTATGGTTTCCTTAGAATATAAATCTTGTGTGTTCCTCGTCCTTTGTAGTCGATGCCCGATTCGGGATTGGCTATCCATTCGCGCAACTCGCGGGAGGCGGCAGACTTCAATAAGCCGGTCAGTTGGCAATAGTCGGCTTGGGTCATGAAGCTGTTCTTTTCCAGGTATTTTTTTGCCCGTTCCAGCCGTTCCTGCGGAGAAAACACTTGTGAGGAGCGTTGGAATTTGTCGGTGGAACGTTTCAGGTGGCAATGGCGAGCGGTACGGTACAGTAGTTCTTTGTCCACCTTGAAATGTATGTCCTTCAGGCAGATGCTGACGGCGTTTCGCTTGGTGTCTCCTTCTTCGCCCGTCTCCCGTTCACGGTCTTGCCGCAGACCGAGGGCAGGGGTGAATACTCCTAAGTTGTCAATCTTCACGGAGTAACCTTGCCCCATTTGGTAGGCTATTTCGTCGGTGATGGCTTGCACCAGTCCGATGATGTCTCCTCGTGTGAAGGATGAGGCGTATGCTATCTTTTCGGTGATGGTTTCCAAGTCCACCTGCCCGTATAGTTTCATTCGTGGGTAGAGAATGCGTTTGCCGTCTTCTCCCGGCAGGTTCAGTTCCTGCATGTTGTATTCTGCCATGATGGTAGCGTTGTTATGAGGTTCGTTTGTTTATTGGGGCTTACAGAGTTTGTCCCAAGGTTGCGGATGTGTATGCCAAGGTTGGGGATTTCTATCCCAAGGCTTGGGATAGACAAACCAAGGGCGAAGGTAATTCTTTATCTCTATACTTGCAAACTTTACTATTAGTAGTTAGGAAGTTTTTTATTGGTAGTCGGGAAGTTTTTTGTTATAGGTTTGAGAGAGGAATTGAAAAAAACGTTATCTTTGTTACATAAGAGAAGTGCATGAATGATGAACAAAACTAAAATTAAGCGATATATGAAACATTATCCGGACTTATTATTGTTGTTTGCCTTATTGTCCGTTACCACAATGATTAAAGCACAAATATCGATAAGACCTTATAGCGAATGGGAAGCAACCCAGTTTGTTGCAGTGAACGGACATCAGCCCGAAGACTATGTAACGCCAGATAATAATTGGGAAATACTATACAATTTACGGACTCCACGTACTCAAGCCGAACTTCGTGAAATGGGTATTAAATGCTCTGATAGCCAATTATTGTTATTGGAAGTAGGTGGACTTGTCAGTAAAACAAAAGGAAAATGGAAAGCTACTATACCCATTCTCGACAAAGAACAGACCAATTCTCTAAGAAGCTTAAGTAAGGAGATTGCTGAATCCATGTATGTCAAAACAAAGGCAGACTTTATATCATTGGCACAAACTATCAGTGAAATGGGATTCAAGAACAATGTACTCTCACTTGTTTTTTCATACCTTCTGGATGGAAAAATGTGGACAAAGTTAGTCTTGTTTGAGGATGTTGACAATTATACAAGCTGGAGTGGCTGTTACTGGGTATTATACGAATCAAGAAATGGCTTTGCATGCGGTACGAATGGTTTCGGAGAACAGAATTTGATTTTGACTTACATCAATAGCGGCATTGCTCCTGACAACGACATTATGGACCATTGTGCTGATGAAATAGCACAGTTCGGAAAAGTAACAGATGCCAAACTCGTTTCTCAGTTAAAACCTTATGGGCTGGTAGATGATAATGGAGATGTATTATTTCCTATTATAAAGAAACGGCAAGACCGCTTTCATCAAATAACTGAAAAATTGGTAAACTCTATCAGTGCGGAACTAAAGAATAATTGTGGCTCCTTAGCAAGCCAATATGGTATTGACAATGAAAAAGTGGCAATGGTGATGCTGTACCATGAAGTCATGTGGGATTTGGTAGATAATCTGATTCAAGATAGGATAATCTTCACTCCAGCTATTTTCAAAGATGAAGAATCGAATAAAGAACGATTGAATGAAGTCGTTTTCTTCATAGAAGGAGGATTAATGCAATAATAATTCGATAGAGAAAAGGACATTTGACTTTGAAGAGTTTTCTGTAAATGTATTTCAAGTGCATAGAAAATAGCCAATTAAAAATAAAGAATTATGTACGAATGGGCCAATGAAATGAACTGTGCCGTAACTGTATGCGACACAAAGGGAATCATCCTATATATGAACGAGAAAGCATGCCGTACGTTTGCCAAACACGGTGACCTGATAGGCAAGAATCTCTTTGATTGCCACAACCCGCAATCGCAAACCAAGATACGCGAACTGCTGGAGACGGGGGGAGTGAATGCCTACACCATTGAGAAGAACGGTGTCAGGAAAATGATTTATCAGACGGCATGGAAGCAGGACGGAGTGGTCGGTGGTCTGGTGGAGATTTCGATGGAAATACCCGGAGAGATGCCACACTATATGAGAAAATAACAAAATGATATATGATATGAAAACACTTTCTAATTCAGAACTGACAATTAAAGTCTCCCCGCATGGGGCCGAGTTATGCAGTATCTTGCATGATGGAAAAGAATATCTTTGGCAGGCAGACCCCGCTTTTTGGAAACGGCATTCTCCGGTGCTTTTTCCCATTGTAGGTAGCGTTTGGGAGAATGAATACCGCCACGAAGGCGTTTCCTATGCATTGACGCAACACGGTTTTGCCCGCGATATGGATTTTGAATTGATGCTTGAACTGGAAGATGAAGTGCGTTATCGACTGGTTGACAGTGAGGAAACACGCAAGAAATATCCTTTCCCGTTTTGCCTTGAGATAGGCTATCGGATAGAGGGAAAGAAGATTGAGGTGCTTTGGAAAGTCATCAATACCGGAACACGCGAAATGCACTTCCAGATAGGGGCCCATCCGGCTTTCTATTACCCGGACTATGATACGGAGACAACGGACCGTGGATATTTCGGCTTTGATAAGACGGAAGGTTTGCACTATATCCTTATCTCCGAGAAAGGATGTGCCGCTCCGGATAAGGAATATTTGCTTGAGTTGACAGATGGCCTGCTGCCTTTGGACATCCACTCCTTTGATAAAGATGCCCTGATTCTGGAAAACAGTCAAGTGAAAGAAGTTACATTATATAATAAGGAGAAGAAGCCCTATCTCAGTCTGTATTTCGACACTCCGGTGGTGGGGTTGTGGTCGCCTCCGGCCAAGAATGCTCCGTTTGTCTGCATCGAGCCGTGGTACGGGCGTTGTGACCGTGCCCATTATAAGGGCGAATATAAGGATAAGGACTGGATGCAGCACTTGGCGCCGGGAGGAGTCTTTAAAGGTGGGTATACAATTGATATAAGATAAAAAATGAAGAAGGATACTGAAAATAATTCGGTATCCTTTTTATTTGGAGAATGCAATGTCATTATCTTTGCGCCCGGTAAAAAATATAGGTTGTTTTTTAAGGTATGAAGAAGAGTCTTATTGCATTGGCGTTCGGCACATTGGGGCTAGGGATTGCCGAATTTACGATGATGGGTATTTTGCCCTATGTGGCTACTGATTTGGGAATCAGCATTCCCGTGGCCGGTCATTTCATTTCTGCGTATGCGTTGGGTGTTTGTTTTGGTGCGCCCATGCTGCTCCTGGCCCGTAAACGCCCGTTGAAGCAGATTCTGCTGGTCTTGATGGCATTAATGATTGTGGGTAATATTTGTGCGTCTATGGCACCCAATTATTGGGTCTTGCTGTTGGGACGTTTTGTTTCCGGACTTCCTCATGGCGCTTATTTTGGGGTGGCTTCCATTGTTGCGGGAAAATTGGCTGATAAGGGGAAAAGCTCGGAGGCGGTTTCAATTATGATAGCGGGAATGACTGTGGCCAATCTGTTTGGGGTGCCGTTGGGTACTTCGTTGAGCCATACACTGTCTTGGCGTGCCACGTTTCTGCTGGTAGGTGCCTGGGGATTGATAACATTGTACTACATTTGGCGTTGGGTACCGCAGGTCGAAGGACTGAAAGACACGGGATTTAAAGGACAGTTCCGTTTTTTGAAGAAGCCGGCGCCGTGGCTCATATTGGGAGCTACGGCTTTGGGCAACGGTGGCGTATTCTGCTGGTATAGCTACATCACCCCGTTGCTGACCGAGGTTTCCGGTTTTAGTGCGGAAAGCATTACAGCGCTGATGGTACTGGCAGGATTCGGAATGGTTGTCGGCAATCTGGTCAGTGGGCGCATGTCCGACCGGTACACTCCGGGAAAGGTAGGTACGGTGGTGCAAGGGATGATATGTGTTATTTTATTATTGATATTTTTACTCTCGCCCCATCCGTGGTGTTCGGCAATATTGATGACACTCTGTACGGCAGGTTTGTTTGCCGTCTCCAGTCCGGAGCAGGTGTTGATGATTCGTGTGGCCCCTGGGGGAGAAATGTTGGGAGGCGCTTGTGTGCAGATGGCCTTCAATTTGGGGAATGCTATCGGAGCCTATATCGGAGGTCTTGCCTTGAGTGGAGGATACCGTTATCCCGCATTGGCAGGCGTACCGTTTGCACTGATGGGATTTATTTTATTCCTTGTCTTCTACAAGAAATTCCAGGATAAGTATTAAGTGTTTCATTTTTTTTGTGTATGTTTGTCCGCAAGTATTAACTAAACTCGATAACTTATGAAGACTTTGAATTATGTGAAGATATTGCTGTTGTGTGTATTTACGATTGGGCTGGCGTCTTGTGGGGATGATGTATATTATACCATGCAGAATAGCGACGACAAATTGTGTGGGAAGACGTGGATAGAAGAATATCAGACGGAAAACAAAGATGGAGTTGAAGTGTTATGCAGTCATCAGCTGAAGTTTGCCAAGGCTGATAATTCTGGACAGGAAATCTGGGAGTATTATCGCGGAGGCGAGTCCCGTCCCTATGAAACGACTTCACGTACTTTTACTTGGAAATGGATGGATAAGTCTATGGAGGGGTTGACTCTGAATTATGGTGCCGGTGAAATCAAGTATTTTGATAATGTATGGGTGCGCGAACATTATTTATCCGGTAAACTGGATGGAGTGGTTGTTATGATGGTAGATGCTAATTATAAATAAAGTATGGCTTATGAATAATATGTTGAAATACACAAAAATGTTATTGTTGTTTGTCCTTGTATTAGGATTGACATCATGTGATAGTGAGGAAGAAACGGAATATAATCTGCCCGGTGAATGGTATACATCTGAAGAAATAGATTTCGGGGCATATACTTGGGGTAGGGGGACGATTATGACCTTTAACGCGCGCAACCAAGGTACTATTGGTTCATATGGCGACCCGAATTATTTGCTTTTCAGATGGAATTGGGTTAGTGGGGCTTACAATCTGATGGAATTGGAATTCTATGATGATGGCAGCATGGCTTACATTGAAGGAGCCATGGCTGATTCTTATTCTTTCAGTGGTACTTGGTATAATAGCTGGAGGGAATATCAAGATAATATTCACGGACAGCCTTTTCGTATGCGTCGGCAATGACGACATGCTTATCAATAAAAAACGGAGCAAATCAATTGCTCCGTTTTTTATTGTATGTCAGCTTTTTACTTATTCTTCAAAACCAATTTCTTGAACTCTCCCGGATAAGGTGTTTCAAACCGCATCAGCTCTCCCGTGACGGGATGATAGAAACAGAGTTTGAAAGCATGCAGGGCCAAGCGTCCGATAGGATTTACGTCTTCCAGTCCATAGCGTCCGTCGCCGATAATGGGATGCCCCAAATCCTGCATGTGTACACGTATCTGGTTTTTTCGTCCCGTTTCCAGGTTCAGTTCAACGAGAGAGTATCCATTGGCTCGTTTGATGGTACGGTAATGCGTAATGGATTCTTGTCCCCCGTCATCTGTCGGGCTGGAGTATACATACAGCTTACGGTCTGTCAACCAAGAAACCACGGTTCCTGCATCTTTTTCCATCTCGCCGACCACTACGGCTACGTATCGCCGGTCTGTTACAATGTCATGCCAGTTATCGCGTAGTGTACGTTGGGTTTTCTCGTCTTTGGCAAACATCATCAAGCCGGAGGTGTCACGGTCCAGGCGGTGCACGATGTGTACACGGTGCTGCTTGCCCGAGCGTTGCACGTATTCATTCAAGATGGTATAGGCGGTACGTTCCTTTTGCCGGTCAGTGTTGACGGACAGCAAACCCTGCATCTTCTCTATCACGATGATATAGGCATCCTCGTATACAATCTTCATCAGTTTATGGTTGAACTCTTTACGTCCCTTCTCACGGCTGATTTGTACTTTCATACCCGGTTTCAGGGGAAAATTGTATTGTGTAGTGATAACGCTGTCCACATATATAATGCGTTTGCTCAGCAATGATTTCAGCTTGGTGCGGCTGGCGTCCGGCATTTTAGCTGCCAGAAACTCCATGAGCTCCATCGGTTCCTTCACCATGTAGTCCGTATATTGTGTGCGGGCTCTTGCTGTAATTTTTTCTTTTGCCACGACTGGTTTTAATTTACGATTAGACAATTTACAATTTACGATTGAAAACTACTTGGACTTTCAATCTTTTAATTCCAATAATACTACGTTTTCCACATGGTGGGTGTGCGGGAACATGTCTACCGGTTGAACGGCCTTCACTTTATATTTCGCATCGAGCAGTTGCAGGTCGCGCGCCTGCGTAGCCGGATTACAGCTGACGTATACGATGCGTTTGGGTTCGGCAAACAGAATGACATCCACTACATCCTGGTGCATTCCGGCACGGGGAGGGTCGGTGATGATGACATCGGGACGGCCGTATTGGTTGATGAAGTCTTGTGTCAGCATGTCTTTCATATCTCCGGCAAAGAACAATGTATTTTTAATTCCGTTAATCTCGGCATTGACCTTGGCGTCTTCAATGGCTTCGGGCACATATTCTATGCCGATTACCTGGCGTGCGTGCTTGGATACGAAATTGGCAATGGTACCCGTGCCGGTATAAAGGTCATAAACAAGCTCGTTACCGGTCAGTCCGGCAAAGTTGCGCGCTACTTTGTAGAGGTTGTAGGCTTGTTCGGAGTTGGTCTGATAGAAAGATTTGGGACCTACCTTGAAGCGCAGTCCCTCCATTTCCTCGAAGATGTGGTCTTTTCCCTTGAAGGTGTGTACCTCGAGGTCGGTGATGGTATCGTTGCACTTATTATTAATAATGTATAGCAGGGAAGTGATTTCGGGGAATGTATCTGCTATGTATTGCAGCATTTGCTTGAACAGAGCCATTTCCTCCTCTTTCTCTATCTTGCAGATGAGGATTACCATCAGTTCGCCGGTGGTAGAGGTACGCACAATCATATTGCGTAGCATTCCTTCATGCGTACGCAGGTTGATGAAGGAATAGTTGTGCTGGTAGGCATAGTCGCGTACCGCATTGCGGATGCGGTTGGATATATCGTCCTGCAACCAGCACTTTTCTATGGCAAGCACTTTATCGAAAGCATTGGGAATATGGAAGCCTACGGCATTCATCTGTTCGTACACTACATTCTGCTGAACCTCTTCTGTCGTCAGCCAACGTTTGTTGGAAAAAGTGTACTCCAGTTTATTCCGGTAGAACTGAGTTTTTTCTGAACCTAATATCGGAGAGATTTCCGGCAATTCGATTTTGCCGATGCGGGTGAGGTTGTCCGTTACTTGTTTTTGCTTATACTTGATTTGCTCGGAATAGGGGAGAACCTGCCATTTACAACCGCCGCATACACCATAATGTTGGCAGAATGGAACTGCCCGTACTACCGAATATTCATGGAATTTCACAGCCTCGGCTTCAGCATAATGATGCTTTTTTCTCTTAATTTGCAGGTCAACTACATCGCCGGGGACGACATATGGTACGAAAATCACCAAATCATTGACTTTTGCGATGGCTTTTCCTTCGGCAGCCACATCCGTAATTGTCACCTTCTCCAGTAGGGGAAGTTCTTTTCTCTTTCTTGCCACTTTTACACCAATCTAATAAATTCTCCGGCAAAAATAGACATTTTTTCGGGATTTCTCTCTATGAAATGAAATATTAAAGATTGCAATGTCGAAATTGCATTTTAGCATAAAGTTTTTTCTGAAAAAGTTTTCTAGTCTGCGAAATATACTTAGATTTGCGAGCAGAAAAGAGAAATCACTATCAAAAACTTTAAATTTATATTATGGACAAAAAAAGAGTTTATACCTTTGGTAACGGCCAGGCAGAAGGAAAGGCCGATATGAGAAACCTTTTGGGTGGGAAAGGTGCTAACCTTGCAGAAATGAACCTTATAGGGGTTCCGGTTCCTCCGGGCTTTACAATAACGACAGAAGTTTGTACGGAATATTATGAAATGGGGCAGGATAAAGTCGTTGCTCTGTTGAAGAATGAAGTTGAACAAGCCATTGCCCATGTGGAAACACTGATGCGTTCCAAATTCGGTGATGTGGAGAATCCGTTGCTGGTTTCCGTACGTTCGGGTGCGCGCGCTTCCATGCCGGGCATGATGGACACTATCCTGAATCTTGGCTTGAATGACGAAGTGGTGGAAGGCCTGACGCGCAAGACGGGCAATGCACGCTTTGCATGGGACTCTTACCGTCGTTTCGTGCAGATGTATGGCGACGTGGTGCTGGGCATGAAACCGGTGAACAAGGAAGATGTAGACCCGTTCGAGGCTATTATAGAAGAGGTGAAACATGCTAAAGGCGTGAAGCTGGATAACGAGCTTGAGGTGGAAGACCTTAAGGAACTCGTGAAGAAGTTCAAGGCTGCGGTGAAAGAACAAACCGGAAAAGACTTCCCGACTTGTGCCTACGAGCAGTTGTGGGGTGCCGTTTGTGCCGTATTCAACTCCTGGATGAACGAACGTGCTATTTTGTATCGTAAGATGGAGGGAATTCCTGACGAATGGGGTACTGCCGTAAGCGTTCAGGCTATGGTATTCGGTAATATGGGCGAGAGCTCTGCTACGGGTGTTTGCTTCAGCCGCGATGCTGCTACCGGTGAGGACCTTTTCAATGGCGAGTATTTGATTAATGCACAAGGTGAAGACGTGGTTGCCGGTATCCGTACTCCGCAACAGATTACAAAAATCGGTTCTCAACGTTGGGCTGAATTAGCCGGTGTAAGCGAAGAAGAACGTGTCAGCAAATATCCTTCCATGGAGGAGGCTATGCCGGAAATCTATAAGGAACTGGATGCTTTGCAGACAAAACTCGAAAATCACTACCGTGATATGCAGGATATGGAGTTTACAGTACAAGAGGGTAAACTCTGGTTCCTCCAGACCCGTAACGGTAAGCGTACCGGAGCCGCTATGGTGAAGATTGCCATGGACTTGCTCCATCAAGGTATGATTGACGAAAAGACTGCATTGATGCGTTGTGAGCCCAATAAGTTGGACGAACTGCTCCACCCGGTATTTGATAAGACAGCTCTGAAACAAGCTAAGGTGTTGACTCGTGGTCTTCCCGCTTCTCCGGGTGCCGCTACGGGACAAATCGTATTCTTTGCCGATGATGCTGCCGAATGGCATGCTGCCGGCAAGCGTGTGGTGATGGTACGTATCGAGACTTCTCCGGAAGATTTGGCAGGTATGGCAGTTGCCGAAGGTATCCTGACTGCCCGCGGTGGTATGACTTCGCATGCGGCAGTGGTTGCTCGTGGTATGGGTAAGTGCTGTGTGTCTGGTGCAGGTGCCTTGAACATCGACTACAAGGCGCGTACAGTGGAAGTGGATGGTGTACTGTTGAAAGAAGGTGACTATATCTCCTTGAACGGAAGCACCGGTGAAGTATATAAAGACAAGGTGGAGACAAAAGCAGCTGAGCTGTCCGGTGACTTTGCGGAACTGATGGATTTGGCAGACAAATATACGAAGCTGCAGGTTCGTACCAATGCGGATACTCCTCATGATGCCGCAGTAGCACGTAATTTTGGCGCTGTGGGTATCGGTCTTTGCCGTACGGAACACATGTTCTTTGAAGGCGAGAAGATTAAAGCCATGCGCGAGATGATTCTGGCAGAAAATGCAGAAGGGCGCCGCAAGGCTTTGGCTAAGATTCTTCCCTACCAGCAAGCTGACTTCAAGGGAATTTTCAAGGCAATGGAAGGCTGTCCGGTGACGGTGCGTCTGCTTGATCCTCCTTTGCATGAGTTTGTTCCCCATGACCTGAAGGGACAGCAGGAAATGGCAGATACGATGGGCGTGAGCCTCCAGTATATCCAGCAACGTGTTGAGGCACTTTGTGAGCATAATCCGATGTTGGGTCATCGTGGTTGCCGTTTGGGAAATACATATCCTGAAATTACACAGATGCAGACGCGTGCCATCCTGGGTGCTGCTTTGGAATTGAAGAAGGAAGGTGTTGAAACCCATCCTGAAATCATGGTGCCTCTGACCGGTATCTTGTATGAGTTCAAGCAGCAGGAAGAAGTGATTCGTGCTGAGGCTGCCCAGTTGTTTGAAGAAGTGGGTGACAGCATCGACTTCAAGGTAGGTACAATGATTGAGATTCCGCGTGCCGCCTTGACTGCCGACCGCATTGCTTCCTCTGCCGAGTTCTTCTCATTCGGTACGAACGACTTGACTCAGATGACATTTGGTTATTCACGCGACGATATCGCTTCCTTCCTCCCGATTTATCTGGAGAAGAAGATTCTGAAAGTAGACCCGTTCCAGGTACTCGACCAGAATGGTGTAGGACAGTTGGTGCGCATGGCTACTGAAAAGGGACGTGCTATCCGTCCGGATTTGAAGTGCGGTATCTGCGGCGAACATGGCGGTGAGCCTTCTTCTGTGAAGTTCTGCCACAAAGTTGGCTTGAATTATGTCAGCTGTTCTCCGTTCCGTGTGCCTATTGCACGTCTGGCTGCGGCGCAGGCTGCTGTTGAGGAATAATTCCTAGATAGAATTATCATATTATAGCATTATCAGGCTGTAATTACCGGTTTTTCGGTGGTTACAGCCTGTTTTGCGCTTGGACGGTTCGTGCATTTGACCGCACTATTCGAGCCAAATGAACAGAAATGTTTGCTCTATGTTTACCCCGAAAAGCACCATGTTTTCCACTGTTTACCCCGGATAATTCTGATGTTTTTTAATATGTAAATTCAAATCGATTATGACGACATTAAAAGTAACCGTAAAGAGACCGAAGAGTGATGGACTTTATACAGTCTATATTCGAGTGACGCATGCGCGTAAGTCCGTTTACATAAATACCAATAAGGTAGTGGACGCAGCGCATATTTCCGACAGTGGTGAACCGACAGACCCGGTGGTAAAAGAACATTGTTCACGATTGGTCCGTGAGTATATGGATCGGTTGAACCGTGTGGACACAACCGCCTGGGACGTGAAGGAAGTGCTGGAGTATTTGCAAGAGACCAATCAAGATGTCTGCTTCAGCGAATATGCCCGGGAGTTTATCCGGAAGATGGCCAATGACGGGCATGAGCGTAATGCCAAGAACTACAAGCTGGCAGTAAACCATCTGGAACGCTTTGTGGGGTCTAACAAAGTTATGTTTAGCTACCTAACCTCTGCTGTTCTAACCCATTGGTTGGAGTATCTGTCCAAAACCAACCGGGCAAAGGAAATGTACCCCACCTGTGTCCGGCAGATTTTCAAGAAGGCTCTGGTCGAGTTCAATGATGACGAACGGGGTATCTGCCGCATCAAGTTCAACCCGTGGCTGAAGGTACAGATACCGAAGTCTGATACCACGACGAAGATTGCCATCAGTGCAGAAGCCTGCCGTGAGTTCTTCAACCGCCCCTTGCCCAAGACCAAGATGCTGGCTTCTACTCCCGAACTGGGAAGAGATGTGGCACTTCTTTCCTTGTGTCTGGGTGGCATCAATACAGTGGACCTCTACTTGATGAAGAAGACCGACTATCGGGATGGCATCATCTGCTACAAACGAGCCAAGACCCGTCACAGCCGCAAAGATGAAGCCTACATCGAAATGCGGGTGGAACCCTTCATTCAGGCTACCTTTGACAAATACCTTTCTACCGATGAAAACGATGAATACCTTTTCGTATTTCACAGCCGTTTCACGGATTCCGACAGCTTCAATGCAGGTGTAAACATCGGTATCAGAAGAATTTGTACGGACATGGGAATGAAGAAGGAAGACTTCTACCATTTCTATACCTTCCGTCACACTTGGGCGACCATCGCACAGAATGACTGTGATGCCAATCTGTATGAAGTGGCCTTCGGTATGAACCATAGCCATGGTATGAATGTGACTCGTGGTTATGTGAAGATAGACTTCTCACCTGCCTGGAGGCTGAATGCCAAGGTAATAGACTTCATCTTCTTCAGCACCAAGAAGAGTAAGCAGGGAAAGGCAAAGGATCTTGGTGCGCCACAGGACAAGATGTTCCGCATTTCACCCAAGATGATGATCTATGCCCGTGCCTATTTCAAAGGTGAAGTGATTGCTGAGTTGACCGACATCGGGTTCAGCAACGTCGATGAAGTCATTGACAAGCTTGTGCCGATGTTGCGCAAGGACATACCCGACGGCTGTAATGTTCAATTCCGTCTGACGAATTGTGATTCTCAAAAAGAAGCTGTGTATGAACGCAGTAAAGGAAAAGGATTTTAAGTAAGATGTGTTGTTATGTGGAAAGCCATCCATTTCATTGCCTCAAATGAAATGGATGGCTTTTGCGTAGAACTATGTTTGATGGGACTTACCCCTTGGGCTTTTGGTAAGGTTATGTAGCATTTAACCAGAGGGAAAACACTTGTTCCTTCCCCATAAGCCACACTACCCTTTGCGGTTAAGTGCAGCTCGTTTGACCTCCGGCTACCTGGCTTTATTTCGGCGGTGGAGAGGAACGCAGACTGGCAAAGACCAACACGGCGACAAACACCAACAGCTTCCATAGCAGGACAAAGGCATGTTTCAACAGCCACACCGCCAACTGAATCAGATTAATGGCAAGCCACAGACCCAGCTTCAGCACGATGCAGAACACGAACACCACCGGTACCAGATATATGAAGAATAACAGTAAAACCATAACATACATTTTAAGTGATTGACTACCCGTATATAGGGTGTTATCTATACTCAAATATACTAATAATCAACGAGATAAGGAAATTTTCCAGTCTCTTTTTTATGTATTTTGGGTCACTTTTTCACCTGGTTCTCAGGCTGTTTCAACCTCCAAACCAAGGTGCAGACAACAGCGAAACATCGGTAGCATGAACATTCATGCAGTCGTTCTTCCGTCAATGCTTCAAATGCACTTGGTCCAACAAAAAGATAACAAAAAATGTTTGACCACATGTTGGACCAACTTCTTTTCCCTCTCGTTCTTTGACCATCGTTCGCAAGCGCCCAAAATCCTTTTCCCTTGAAGTATGATACATCAGCGCAAGGTACATGACGCGACGGTTTGCCGATGAACATCTATATGCTTTGAGAGTTTCATGAACCAAGAGTTCAAGGGACTTTCAGAATGGGCAAACCCGAACACGCTTGTTTGCCTATACCTATATATAGATTGCTTCGTTCGTTCCAACTTGAGAATATCTGTTCTGATGTCGGAGCCATCAAGCTACGCAGATGGACTGTACCACGGAAACAAAGCTGCAGGTACATCCATTTCTTTGTAAGCAGCATCAATGTAACTTATATTCCGTAGAGCTGATGACCGCTGTCGCAAATTAACCTTGGAGAATGTATCTCACGAATGTCATCCTCTGCTGACCAATCCCCAATGTATGTTGAACCGACAACCCCCGTAACCGGGGTTCCATGGTGCAGACGACCCGCATTTCATAGTACGCGGAAAGCCTGGTAATCAAGTAAGTTGTACAGAAGATTTCTCCAAAGAATGATGTTGTGCATTTTTGTTCTTCGCAAAATTTTGCGGTAATTTGGGTCGAGAAATACCCGGGGAGCCTTCGAACTGCGTTGCATATGGAGCCAAGCAAGTTGTACCCTTGTCATTACAAAACAAGTTTTGTCCTCACAAGGGTCACTTGCCGACTGCCGTGCAGCGGAGCGATGTGCATCGCTGTTTCGCTTCGCGAAAGAGGTGTCCGGGAATCCGAACAACTAAAGTCAAGGCATATGAAGAACCAGCGTACCAAAGTATTTCAGTTACGGCTTACCTCCGATGAACTGTTGAATCTGAAGGAAAAAGCCGTTCCTTACCAGTCTGTGAGCAACTATATCCGGCAGGCCGTGCAGGAATTTACCCATGTGGATGTCAGACAGCAGATTGAGATGATGCAGGACTTGCGAGCATTTTACCGGAAGTTCCAGAACGAATTGTCCTGGGCAGGCAGTAACTTGAATCAGTCGGTCAAGCGGGCCAACGAACTGGCGGTCGCCGGACTGCTGGCACCCAGTTATGTGTATGAGGTCCTGCTTCCTTCGATTCAGGATATGCAGGACACCTTGAACAAGCTGAAGGAGGATCTTGAATTGCTGCACCGAAACTCACGGCTGATGCGGTAAGCACATTCACCATTCAGCGATATGGCATACCTGGAACCTTGGAGCCTCCCGATTGGGCATCCGAGGTTTCGTGTTTTTTAGCCCCCAATTCCTTGTTTCACGAATCACCCAACAAATGAACATACCATGATAGCAACCATCCTTCCCGGAAGCGCCGACTTCCATGCCGTCGGCTACAACGAACACAAGGTCTTTAAAGGAGTGGCCACCCTGCTGGAGATGCGGAACTTCGGTGGACTGGACGCTTCGGAACATCCGACCGCCAAACAGCTGGTGCAGTTCCTCCAGCTCTATAGTTCCCAGAACAGCCGGATTCAGAAACCTCAGTTCCATGTAGCCATCTCCTGCAAGGGCCACGAGATGACGGAACAGCAGTTACTTGATTTCGCGCACCAGTATCTGCAGGAAATGGGGTATGCCGAATCCGGACAACCCTGGCTCATCTATGCGCATCACGATACAGACAACACTCACTTGCACATTGTGACTTCGAGAGTGGCGCCCGACGGTCGCAAGATACAGCACGACCATGAACGCAGGCGCTCGCAGGTGGTTATTGACAAGATACTTGGAACCGACAGAACACAAAAGACAGAGAAAGACATCGAGGCCGCCAAGCAGTACAGTTTCTCCTCCTTTGCCCAGTTCAAGGCCGTGATGGGAACCATGGGCTATGAAGTTTTCCAGAAAGACGGGAACGTCTTCGTCAAGCAAGGCGGCCGAATCCAAAAGAAACTCCCCCTGACAGAGATTGAAGTTCTATATAAGAAAGGTTATCAGGACAAGGCACGCAATCGCCAGCTGAGAGCCTGCCTGAAGAAATACCGGGATGTATGCGCCAATAAGGAAGAACTGCAGAAGGAAATGAAGAAGAATTTCGGCGTGGATGTGGTCTTCTTCGGCAAGAAAGACAAACCCTACGGCTACATGCTGATTGACCATGCCAACAAGACCGTCATTCATGGTGCCCGGGTTCTAGCCGTAGAAGAACTCCTCGACTTTGCTACTCCCGAACAACGCTTTGATCGGATTGAAGCCTACATTGGCCAGTTACTCCAGCTGAACCCCAAGATAACCCAGGGAGAAATCTTCCAGAAACTCAAGAAACAGCATGCCTATATAAAGAAAGGTGTCATCTTCTACGACGGCCAGTCCCGACCTCTTCCGGAAGAAATGGCAGCAGCCATCAACCGCAACAACCGCATCAGCTTCATCGAGAAGTTCCGTCCGCAGAATGAAGCCGAAGTGGAACTGCTGTGCAAGGCTTTCAAGGTGGACCGCCCGGATATGGTAAGCATCTCCACGGAGCGTCCTCCCAAGTATGCCGATTCCGTCAGCCGCCTGCATGAAATCTTCAGTGATTCCGAAGTGAAGTCCCCCCGCAGCGCCATGTACCAGGAAGGCTTCATCATCCGTCAGGTCGATGATACCTACTATGCCATCAACTTCAAGGAACATATCCTGATCAACCTGAATGAAGAAGGCTTCGATGTGGAACGGGTGAAGAAGAAATCCAAGAAGCCAAAGCGCCAGGGAGTGCCGTTCAAGAAGTCCAAGAAGAAGACGCTCAATCCAGTCAAGAGTTTGCAGCGGAAGTCGCATCAAGGACTGGGCAAACTCCGGAAAGAAGGTGTCGGCAGCCACAGCGCCAACCGTGAATGGGAAGTCGGCAAGAAGACCAACTACGACGAAGTGGACAACGGCCACTCCATGAAATGGTAAATGAATGATGGACAGATGATTGAATATTGTTTGATTGAAGGAAATCTTCGCATTTTCAGTTTCATGGGACTACCTTCTGTAATCTTTTCGGGCATATAGACAGAAAAACTCCGGTAAAACAGCTCAAAATACAAAAGTTTGCCCGATTCCCTGCACACTGATGTTGTGCATTTAGGTTATCAATATCCTGGAATTTATTTTTGCTTCCGATTTAATTCAGACGAAAAACAACATGATACAGACACCTGTCATAGTAACCTTTGCCAACCAGAAGGGAGGTGTCGGAAAAACCTCCCTTTGCGTAACCTTCGCCAATTACCTGGTGACGAAAGGCGTCCGTGTGGTCGTTATCGACTGCGACTTCCAGCACTCCATCATGAAGTGCCGCAAGTCAGACATCAAGCGCTACGGAGAAGAACTCATCCCCTATGAAGTATGGTCCTACGAAGTCAACGACAACAATGCCATGACCTCGCTGGTCGAGAAACTCCATAACGACCCGGAGATAGACGTGGCGCTGATGGACTCACCGGGCAGCCTGATGGCCAACGGACTGGTGCCGATGTTTGTCAACTCCGACATCATCGTTGTGCCTTTTCACTATGACCTGGTAACGGTTCCCTCCACCGCCAGCTTCCTGATGTTTTTGGATCGGCTCCGTAAAATGGTCGGTGCAAAGATGAAAGCCCGGCTCTTCATTGTACCCAATCAGCATGATCTCCGTGTGGGCAGGCGCTCGGAACTCCTCCTTTGGGACAACACCCGGGAAACCTTTTCCAACTACGGGTATGTCACCGCCAAGATTCCCAAACGGGCAGACATGGAAAGGTTCAGTACCATTGCAGGTCTGGATATGGCCTTGCCGATAGCAGCCCAAGTTTTTGACAAGCTGTATTCCTGCATCTTCGACACCCTGGACCCTCTGCGGGAAGTGGAACTCTCCGGCATCCAGCTCACGGAAAACCTCTATCCCAAGAGCGGAAAGAAAAAGTATCAGGCCGCCGCCACATCCATCGCCCTGTCCGAGGACGCAGCAGAAGATGAAAGTGAAGCAGCAGAGCCAGACGATAATCAACTCAATCAGTAACCATCAAAATAGCATTGCGTATGAAAAATGACATTCCGGCATTGGATGACCTTATGCAAGGCATCAATGACCCCGACATCATTCTGGCAGACGAATCGCCCGATATGTTGGAACCCACACCCCAATCTCACAAGGAGGAAACAACGGAAGAGAACACCGAAGCAGTCCTTTCTCCTCAGGTTGAACAGGAAAGATACTGGAACGACTTCCTGAAACATCTGGAAGCCTCCGATGAACAGAACGACAAGAGCGAAAGGCTGGTCTGCAGGCTGGACCGCGACCTGGCAGACTCACTCGACGACTGTGTCATCTACAACCGTAGCCGCTCCGACATGGTCAATGCCATCGTCCGCTCCTTCTTCGATGCCTACCTGCCGCAGCTGGCCCAGTTTCGCAGGGAAAAGAAATCATTGTTTACCAACTTCAATCAGCAAGCCTATGAGAAAGAGAAGAACTAACTGGACCGAACAGAAAATAGCCCTGCTCGTCCAGCTGTATCCCATCGAAACCACACCCCACACGGCACAGGTGCTGGATATGAGCGAACGCTCCGTGAAGATGAAGGCACGTCAGCTGGGGCTCAAGAAGATGGAAAAAACCCGTTGGCTCGAACGTGCAGACTACATACGCAACCACTTCGGGCACCGCTCCTTTGCCGAAATCGGAAAGGATCTCGGTGTGTCCAGAGAATATGTGCGGAGAATTGCCGCCAATATGGGCTTGAAGCGTACCCCATCGGAAGACTTCAACCTCTTTTCAAGGATTCACACCGACATCATGCGTCGGGAAAGACGCAGGGTCATCTTTGGGCTGAGTCCCATCACCCGCATTAAGGTTGTGTCCAACCGGGCCCGAGTCCGCCTCCGTTCCTGGCTCAGGTCACAGGGCTATGTGGCCGGAGAGGAATACGGCATACTCTACTATCCCGATCATATCCGTCGAATCAAGGAATCGGAAATGAGAGGCGCCAAACTGGGATTCCGTTTCCTGCCTTTTCCGGTCGAAGCCACGGTGGTATTGTCTAACCTGCTATAAAGAATCAATCATGACCTATGGACAAATAATCTCGATCCTCTTTGTGGCGCTGTTATGCTACTATGCCTTCTTGATTGTGATGGACATCCAGCGAGCCAAGGCAGCGGAAGCGGCAGAACAAGATAACCATGTAGAGGAGGATATAGACATATCGGACGAAGCCCAGTCTTTCCGACCTCACAAGGTGAGTCGGGAGGAACCGAAGAAAGAAGAGGAAAAGAAAGAAGATTCTCCAAGCGAGAATGCTTCTGAAAACAGTCAGCATGACGATGCTTCTCCAACTCAATCGGATGCCGATACTTCACAGGAATGGAAAGAAGAAACCGAAGATGAACAAGAGGAATCAGACAATTCTGAAGATGTGTACAATGAAATTGAATCTGGTACTACAACTCCTTCACAGGCAACTGAATCGGATAACGAACAGGAAGCAGCTTCTTCCCAATCTTCTGATGATGAAACGACCGAGGGAACTGCTGAAGAAGAATCTGAAAAACCTTCTGGCGAACAAGCATCCGAAGAAAGTACCGATGACGACCAACCCTACCGCTCACCGACCTATCGAGAAGCCATCCTGACAGACGGCATTTTGGTGGATGACATCTTCAAAGCCATCGACCAGTTGGCCGAAACCGGTGAATGTGACCTGGGTACCATTATCTATCACTGCGAAAGCATGCGATATGCCGGGTAATACACCCGATACTACTTGGACGAAAGTCCACCGTTCCTTTAGCGACCTCTGATACTTGAATGACCTCTGTTTCTTTGGCGACCTCTGTTCCTTTGGCGATGAAATCCATTATCAAAGAAATATACAATGAAACAACTCAATCAACTCGTATGCGGAAACGAAAGCATCTTCCGCTCTATCCAGCGTTCTTCTGAAAAAGCAGTCAACCGCCTTATGGCCTGCAGTGTGGTACAGAAATGCCTCATGTTCATCTTTGCCCTTACGGTATCGGTCGGTGAAGCGATGGCAGGCAGCAAGGGAGCCGCAGGCTTTACCAAAGCCACCCAGGAAGTGAGTTCCTACCAGACTCCGGTGTCAAACTTGATGAAAGCGATTGCAGCCGTTATAGTTTTAGTAGGAGCTTTTAACGTTTATTTTAAGATGCAGAACGGCGACCAGGATGTCAAGAAAACTATCATGCTGACCATTGGCGGATGTATTGCATTTATCGCTCTTTCTGAGGCTCTTCCGCTCTTCTTTAAGTAATCCAATCTGTCAACATTCTATCCAGAATTATGACGATGAATCAGGAGGGTTATCCCGTTTTCAAAGGCTTGCAGAAACCGCTGGAGTTCATGGGCATACGCGGTCGTTTCCTGACTTTGGCAGCAGCGGCCATCGGTGTGTCATTCGTGGGTTTTATCGGTTTCTCCATCGCTTTGGGAAAGCTTGCCGGGTTCATCGCCATGCTGGTGATGGCAGTGGTCGGATTGGTCACCATTTACGTCAAGCAGCGTGGCGGTCTCCACAACAAACGGCGGGCAAAGGGTATCCATGTTTACAAGAATCTGAGACGTAACTCGTAAAATAAAATGAATGATTATGGCACGTACCAAGAAAAGAATATTTGACGGCCTTTATGCGCAGCTGGAGGAAACGGACGGCAATGTCGTCCTTTTTTCAGCCAAGGGGGAACCGTCGGTTATTTTCGAGATAATCAATCCCGTGCAGCAGCTTTGTACCGATGCGGAGCAGTACATGCTCTTTCAGGATGTGCTCTCCAATGTGGTACAGACGCTCGGCGAGGGTTATGCCCTGCAAAAACAGGACGTGCTCTGCAAGCAGTCCTACCACCATGAGGTGCCGGAGGATGCAGAGTTCCTAACCAAAAGCTACTTCCGTTACTTTGAGGGAAGAGAATTTACGGAGATACGTACCTACCTTATCCTCACGCAGGAGGCACAGCACAGCCAGTTCGTTCAGTACGACCCCAAGAGATGGCTGGACTTCCATTCCAAGGTTTCCAAAGTGAGCGACATTCTCAAGGAGAAGAATATCAAGCATCGGAAGTTGACCAAGGAAGAGGTGAACGAGTATTGCCACCGCTTCATGGCCTTCCAGTTCCGGCATGGTCCGTTCTCGATGACCAACTTCAAGGCATCAGACGAGTATCTGAAAATCGGCGACCGGGTAGTCCGTTCTTATCCGCTGGTGGATATAGACGAGATTAACCTGCCTTCGCTGGTGAAGCCCTATACTCAGATGAACATCAACGGCTACGGCATCGCTACGGACTTGTTCTCTTTTCTGACGAGTGTGCCCCATGCTGATTGTGTGGTGTTCAACCAGGTGGTACAGATACCGAACCAACGAAAATTGCTGAGAAAACTCCAGGCAAAGGCCAAACGTCACGGCTCCATGCCTGACCCGAGCAACAAGATTGCGAAGGAAGACATTGAGGAAGTGCTGGACCGCCTGGCTGTGGACAGCACGCAGTTGGTTTATTGCAACTTCAACATTCTGGTAAGCTGCCCGGCAGACAAGGTCACCCCGGTCACTTCCTATCTGGAAACCAAGCTGTATGAATGCGGCATCATGCCGTCCCGTACCGCCTACAACCAGTTGGAATTGTTTACCGACAGCTTCCCCGGCAACGGCTATGCCTTCAATCCGGACTATGACCTCTTTTTGACGCTCTCCGATGCCGCTCTGTGCTTCTTTTTCAAGGAACATCTAAAGGGCTCGGAAGATACTCCGCTGACCACATACTACACCGACCGCCAGGGGCTGCCAGTGTGTATTGACATCACAGGGAAAGAGGGTAAGGTGAAGATGACGGATAATGCCAACTTCTTCTGCATCGGACCTTCAGGAAGCGGGAAGTCATTCCACATGAACAGCGTGGTTCGTCAACTATTAGAGCAAAAGACGGATGTGGTTATGGTCGATACGGGTGATTCCTATGAAGGTATCTGTGGTTACTACAAGGGAACCTATATTTCTTACTCGAAGGAGAAGCCCATCTCCATGAATCCTTTCAAGGTAACAAAAGAAGAGTATGACTTGAACTTCGGGGAGAAGAAGAACTTCTTGAAGTCTTTGATATTCCTGATATTCAAGGGTAACGACTTTCCAAGCAAGATTGAGGACATGCTCATCAACCAGACCATCGTGGAATACTACGAAGCCTACTTCCAGCCCTTCACCAAGTTCACCGAAAAGGAACGTGAAGGGTTGAGACAAAAGCTGTTGGTTGCCTCCAAGATGGAAGAAGACTACGACAAGTTCTCCCACAGCATGGAAGACATTGATGCCCAAATCAGAGAAGCCGAAAGGGACAAGCAGGCAGAAAGCAGGGCACTCATGCTTCCGGCAGAAGCCCGGCGACTCAAGCTGCTCCGCCAGTGCCGTTCGCTCTATGCCCTTGCCCAGGATGAAGCTGCCAGCAAAGGGGAAAAGGAACGTGCCCTGCAGATTATCGAGAACTACAAGAAGGAACTCTACAACAACTCCATGCTTATCAAGATAGACAAGCAGATAGACCACATCGAGGAACAGAAACGCAGACTGAAAGTCCGGGAATTGTCCTTCAACTCTTACTATGAGTTTGCATTGGAACGCATTCCGCAAATCGTGGCACAGGAGAAGATTCAGTTCAACATCCGAGACTTCGCTGCCATCCTGAAGCAGTTCTACCGAGGAGGCGAACTGGAGATGACCCTGAACTCCGACCTGGACGTGAACCTCTTCGATGAGCAGTTCATCGTCTTCGAAATCGACAAGATTAAGGATGACCCCGTGCTGTTCCCGATTGTGGTACTCATCATTATGGACGTGTTCCTGCAGAAGATGCGTATCAAGAAAGGACGAAAGGCGCTGATTATTGAGGAAGCGTGGAAGGCAATTGCTTCGCCCACCATGGCAGAATATATAAAATATTTGTACAAAACGGTAAGAAAGTTCCACGGCATAGCAGGTGTCGTTACTCAGGAGTTGAACGATGTGATAGATTCGCCCATCGTGAAGGAAGCCATCATCAACAACTCCGACGTGAAGATACTGCTCGACCAGACCAAGTTCAAGGACCGCTACGAGGACATTGCCGCCATCCTGGGACTGACCCCCATCCAGAGGCAGCAGATATTTACCATCAATGCCCTGAACAACCGGGAAGGACGCAGCTACTTCAAGGAGGTGTGGATATGCCGGGGACAAAACTCGGATGTGTACGGTGTGGAAGAAGCACCGGAATGCTACTGGGCTTACACTACCGAACGCACGGAAAAGGAAGCCCTCAAACTCTATCTGGCCCACTACGGAACCATGCAGGAAGCCATCACGCACATAGAGGCAGACCGCAAACGGGACGGCGGGCATAAGTATCTGGAATTTGCCAGAAAAGTCAATCAACATCAAAAAGTCATGTCATTATGGTCAAGTTAAGATTCCTGTTGATGGCGGTACTGATGCTTGCCGCTTCAACGCAAATGTATGCCGGATGGCGCATCGTTGTGGACAAGAACTGCATCAAAATCGTGTCGTCCAACCTTGCCGCCCTGAAACTCATCGAGGAACAGCACAATGCCCGGCTGGACACCATCGCCGCCAAACAGCAGAAGGTGGAACTCTATTCGGTCAGCATGGCCACGATGAAGGAACTCTACAAACTGTCGATGCAGAACATCTCCGGTTTCGGTACGGAGAGCCTGTACTACAAGGAAATCGGCAGCTGTGCCCTCGATATCATCCGGAATGTGCCGGAACTGATAAAGACGGTCAGCAAGGCGAAGTTCACCAACCAGCTCTACTGCCTGACGGAACTCGGAGGGCTGGTGATGGAAACACAGCAGCTGGTGGGCAACTTCGTAAACATCGTGAACAATGCGAGGATTCCCAATCCGCTCAAGGGAGAAGGCACTGCCGAGAAGAAGAGCGACGGCTATAACATGCTCGACCGCTACGAGCGAATGTCACTGGCCAACTCCATCTACACCAATCTGAATGAGATCCGCTACAAGGTGGACGGCATGATGCTCATGGCACAGTATGCCACGCTGAATGACCTCTGCTTTGCCATCGACCCCGAGGGATGGGCCAACGTGATGACCATGCGCAACCAGGTGGACGGACTCGTATCGGACTGGAACGGACTGGTGGCTGCTAACTAAAAGATGAAAAAGCTATGGAACACTGGAAAAAGAAATTGGGCGCAATCTGTTTGATGCTATTCCTTCTGGTGCCGGGTACGGCCACCGCTGTAGTCATACCCAAGGACCTGCCGACCATTGAAGCGCTGATAGCCCTGCACAAGTGCATCAAGAAGGACGAGGACCAGGCACTGGGCAGAGTGGCCACCAGTTTCGGGGAGCAGTCAATGGTCACCAAAGGCGCCAACAAGTTCAACGAAGTGCGGACCGCGCTAAACACCAAGATGAGCAATGCCCATTCGTACCTGGTACTGGCCGGAGCCATTTCCTCCACCGCCAACTCGCTCTACATGCTGGTCAAGGAGTACAAGGACTTTACCTCCAACACTTTCAAGCATGTCAAGAAGAAGCCCTTTGTGGGATGGTATTATGCCGATGCCAACGTGGCGATAGCCCGGGAAGTGAAGCACTGCTACAAGCTCTACGCTTCCGTGGCCGCTTCGGGCATCAACCTGATGAAGGCTTCCATGGACGAGAAGCTGAACCTGGTGATGACGCTCAAAGCCACCATCGACAAGGCCCGTTACATCGTGGACAATGCGAACCTCTACTGCTTTCTCATTACCGACTGCGGCTGGAAGCCCGACTACATCTGGGAAATACTCAACTCCAACGTGAAGGACGAGATAGCAAATCGTGTCATCAATCAATGGAACAAAGGATATGTCAGCTAAAGCAATCATCACAGGCATCATCGCACTGATGCTGATGGGGTGTCCCTATAGCGGACATGCCCAGCGTCCAACCAAGGACAAGGAAAAGGCCCGGCAGTGGCAGTCCATGGAGAACGGTCCATGGGATTTCGCACCGGACTGGTACTACTTCCTGTTGCACAAGAAATACTCGGGCGCGGAAATGTACTGGAAGTGGGCAGGATTTCAATCCGGCTTCCGGGTACGTTTCAAGGAGCACAAATCCAACGTGAAACGCATCATGCCCACCCGGGTAACTGCGGAAGAGACCCAGCGGCAGAAAATCAAGAAGGTGGAGGAAGAGCGGCAGAAGATGGAGGAACTCTATCAGGAGGAACTGCTCCGCGAGGCAGACCGCAACGTGGACCTGATGTTCCCTTCCTACAAGGACGAGTTCAACCGGATGCAGGACTGCATCACCGACGGACTGCTCTACTGCATGCAGAAAAGCAAGGGCAAGCTCCAGTACCAGGTGGACGAACTGAGCCGCCAGAATGAAATCCTCTGTGCCGACATCGCCTACATCCACAAGATGGGAGTCGGCTACGGACTGGAGAATGCCAAGCGGCAGAAGGCTTACGAGGAAGCCCGGCAGAAGATGGAAGAACTGGTCAAACGGACCGCCAACCTCTGCGCGGTGGCTTCCACGCATTATTAAAAGGAATATGTAACGAAAATAGAATGAAAATATGAATCTACTGTTAGTACCATTAACCATCGGATTGCCTGCCATTGACGAGAGTCTGGACAAGCTGCTGGTCGCCATGGAAACCTTTCCCAATGTGGCGGTGCTGGGTGATGCCATCGGACTGGCACGCATCCTCGGCCTGTTGCTGGCGCTCTGTGTAGGCTCCTACGAATGCTGGATGATGATGCTCGGGCGGCGCGGCATGGACGTGATGAAACTCCTGCGCATCATCGGCATTTCCATCTGTATCTCTTCTTCCTCGTGGATCTGTCAGGCCCTGCAGGTTCCCGGCAAAGGACTGGAAACCGCTACCAAGGCCATGGCAAAAGCCAAGAACAAGGAAGTGGCCGCTTTCGAGTTGAAGGTGGCGCAGAAACAGAGTGAATACCTCGACCGGCTGAGAGCCGTACAGGACTCCATTTCCACCGCCCAGCAGGTAGCCGCCATCGGACAGGATGCTGCCTGGTGGGACAAACTCATCTACAACGTGGAGAATCTGGGCAACACCATCAACAACTATGCCCAGCGGGCAGCCGTGGCGGCTGAAACCAAGATGAGCGAATGGATCAACGATGTCATCCGTTTTGTGGGGGAACTGATATTCCAGATGTCCTACTACGGCATTCTGGTGGCGCAGCGCATCTTCATGGCCATCCTGATGATTTTCTGTCCCATCATGTTCGCCCTGTCCCTGGCGCCGCCCTGGAATTCGGCCTGGACCCAGTGGATGTCGAAGTTCCTTTCCCTCTCGCTGTGGGGCTTCGTCACTTATATGTGTATCTACTACATCGACTTCATTCTGCTCTATAACCTGCAGCAGGACCTCATAGCTTACAACCACCTGCTTCATGGTTCGGTAAACTCCTGGGAACAGATTGGCGCACTGGGACTGCAGGGCATCGGCTCCAACTGCATGTATGCCATGGGAATGCTGGTGGGTGCCTATATCATCCGCTTTGTGCCCGAAGTGGCTTCGTGGCTGATTCCGGGCGGTGTCAGCTCCGGTGCAGGTTCAGCAGCCGGCAGTACCGTGATGGGCATGACAGCGATGGCAGGAGGTATGGCAGGAAGTGTGGTCGGCTCTGCAGCCGGCGGTGCCGCTTCTTTGGTCAGACCGAGCAAATCCAAGAACAGCAACAACAAGAAGTAATCACTCAAACCATTCCCTATGCTTATAGAATCCTTAGCACAGAAAACGAAACTCGCCCTGATGACGGTGCTGGCCACGATAGGTGGCTGCACCCTCATCTGCGGGTTCACCGTCTGGTGCTGCATCTCGCTCGTGACAAAAGAACGGGAGCAGATTTACATACTGGACGGTGACATTCCCTTCCTGGCACAGCGTGCCCAGCTGGAAGCGAACTTCACGATGGAAGCCAAGGCGCATATCCAGCTCTTCCATCAGTATTTCTTTAACCTGCCTCCCGACAACGACTACATCAAGTGGACGGTCGGCAAGGCAATGTATATGGCAGATGGTACTGCCCTCAAGCAGAAGCAGGCATTGGATGAGAACGGATTTTACTCTGATATCATCTCTTCTTCAGCGGTGTGTACCATCATGTGTGACTCCATTCAGTTCGACGAACATGAACGGAAATTTACCTACTACGGAACGCAGCTCATCAAGCGCCGTACTCGGGACCTGAAACGCTCCATGGTCACTACAGGCTACATCGAATCAGTTCCCCGTACCCGGAACAATCCGCACGGTCTGATGATTACGAATTGGAGGACGCTGGAGAACAAAGATTTAGATTACTAACCTATAGAGAATAAGTACCCCATGAAATCATTCAGAAAGACACTTCAGGAAAGCAGGCTCAAGACGCATCACCTGATACGCTCCTGGCTGCAACCCAAGTTGGGAGCCGTCGGCACCAGGTATCGTCTGGCAGGACGCATCCGTTTGGCCAACATCTGGGCAAGGAAGCATCCCAGACGCACCTTTGCTTATGTCACCGGTTCGCTGTTTTTCCTGCTGGTAAGTACCGTTTTAATAGATGGTGTCGGACAGCAAAATAATCGTGAGCCGGATGTCAGCAGTATTGCCCAGTTGGAACCCGTGTTTGCTGGGTTCCGCACCATTCAGGCAAACAAGAGCATCCATCGTTCCACGCTGACAGAGTTGACCCATGAAGGGCAGCTGATCCGGGAGGAACTGGACTCGCTCATTGCGATACCACGTAAAAGCCATCAGGACTCCATCCACATCGTACAAAGTTACAACCGGCTGGAATCCATCGTCAAATCACTTCAAAACAATGACCATCCATGATCAGAAAAATCAATTTCAAACAGCCCAAGTACATCTTCCCGTTGGTGGTGTTCATTCCCCTGTGTGCCCTGGTGTACTTTGTGATGCAGACGTTCGGGGGCGGCGAAGATGCCCAGCAGACGGTTGCCACCGACCGCATCAATACGGAACTGCCGCAAGCCAATGCGGAGGAAGCCGGAGACAAGATGTATGAGATGTCGCGCCGTTTCGGGGACGAGGATGCCTTTACCGCCGTCGGTGCCATCGGAGAAGAACAGAAAAAAGCCGAAGAATTGGAGCACGGCTACAGCGAAGACGAACTCAACAAGCTGGATGCAGCGGAAGCGGAACGCATCCGTCAGCAGCAGGAAATGGAGGAACTGGAAAGGTCGTTGGCCGAATCCAGAAGACATATCAATTCCTTTGCATACGGGGACAATGCTCCTTCCGGAAATAGGTCTGGTAATGGAAGCAGAACCGCTTCATCAACAGCTACTGATGGCTATACCTCACAAGATGACTTCGCTAAAGACCTGGAAGAAATCCAACGCAGGAGTTACGAACGTCAGAAGGCCATTGAAAGCGGGTTGGGTATCGGGCGCTTTGACCGGGATGAACAGGCAGAGAAGCAGCGGAAGGACTCCATTGCAAGGGTCCGTCAGGCTGAAAAGGAACGCAACCGCCCAAAGCTTGTCATCAAGTCCGGTGATACCAATGCGGAGAAGTTCCACACAGTGACCTCACCTGATGATGTAGCGGAAGCCAAGCTCATTCGGGCGATGATTGACCAAACTACCAAAGCCAAGGAAGGTACTCGTTTACGCTTCAAACTTTTGGATGACATTACTGTCAGCAATACCAAGTTGAAGAAAGGCACCTACCTGTATGGGACAGTGACAGGCTTTGGACAGCAGCGAGTGAAGGCTACCATTACCAGTATTCTGGTCGGTGATAAGTTCATTAACGTGAAACTTTCTGTGTTCGATAATGACGGCATGGAAGGGTTCTATGTACCGGAAAGTTCTTTCCGTGAGTTCGTGAAGGATGCCAGCTCCAGTGCCGTGCAACAGAACATCAGTTTTGAATCGGAGGATGGCTACGGTTCCGGTATTTCCGGTGAAGCCCTGGCACTTCAAGCCTTGCAAAATGTCTATAACTCAGCTTCTTCGGCCATCTCGTCCAACATCCGCAAGAACAAGGCGAAAATCAAGTACAACACGATTGTCTATCTGATTAACTCGGAGGAAGCAAGGTAAAAGGTCAAGAATGAAAATAGGTAAACTATCTTACTAATCACAGAGTAAGTAAGGTTACAAGCAATAGAGTAAGCAAGTTTACAAGTAACGGAATCAACAAATAATCAAATCAGTAAATCATAAGAATTACCTAATATGAAAGCGAAATTATTTTTACTTTTCTTCGGTCTTCTCGGTATGGTCGTACAGGCTGCAGCCAAGGAGAAGATCTACGTGAACAGTGAGGTCACAACCCACATCGTTATGCCCGAGAACATCAAATTGGTGGACATCTCCACGACCAAGATTATGGGCAACCAGTGCGCCGACAACATGGTGCGCATCAAGCCTTATCTGGAGCCAGACTCCATTAAAACCTCCTTTGACGAGAATGAATTGCTGGGTACTATCACCCTGATTGGAGAGCGCCATATCGCTCAGTATGACGTGGTTTATACCCGTTATCCCAATATGGCAGCCTCCATCTTTGAGGTAGCTTACAGCGATACCCAGTCCTATATCAACCCCGAGGTATCGATGCCCAAGGCCGAAATGGTGCGCTATGCGTGGGCGGTGTATGGCAGCAAGCGCAAGTACAATCAGGTGGTGTCGAATGCCCACGGTATGAAGGCCATCGTCAACAACATCTATACTATCGGGGACTATTTCTTTATTGATTATTCTTTACAGAACAAGACGAAGATTGCCTACGACATTGAGGAACTTCGCGTGAAGCTGACGGACAAGAAAGAGACGAAAGCCACCAACTCGCAGACCATTGAACTGACACCGGTTTACTCATTGAATCCGGTCAAGAAGTTCAAGAAGAATTACCGCAATGTGCTGGTGATTGAGAAACTGACCTTCCCGGATGAGAAGGTACTCCGACTGGAAATCTCAGAGAACCAAATCAGTGGCCGTGTCATTACGCTCACCATTGAATACGAAGACATCCTCAATGCCGATGGCTTTGATTCGGACATTCTGAAGAATTCTTCATGCTATCCGTACTATTACATTTACCGCTAAAACCTACCCGATATGAAGAAAATTTTAATGATCATCTGTTGTGCGTTTGCCGTTCTTTCAGCATCCGCACAGGACAAGAAACTCACGCTGAATGCAGGTTTCCTGTTCCCGAATACCTTGAATGCGATGATTGGTTACGAGTATCCGTTGAGCTATGGCAATGCCGTGGAAATCTACGGTGAAGTGGGGAACCATTGGCAGAAACCCACCTGTTGCCGATTTTGGAAGGGTTACTACTGGGATGGCGGATTGGTCTATAAGCAGCGACTGGTTCGTTACAAGAACGGCATGCTCCGCTTCCGTCTCGGTCCTCAGTTCGGTGCCACCCAGAAGAAGTTCTTCCTCGGTGTGGAAGCCGGCTTTGAATACAGCTATGTATTTCAGAACGGCTGGGAGTTTTCGCTGATCCAGAAGAACAACGTCAACTTCTTGCATGGAGATACTTTCCGCAACGGACTCTTAGTGGGTGTAAAGATTCCGTTCTGATTATCGTTTAACGTGTATTTTAAATGCAATAACAATGGCATTCGAAGAAACCCGGGAACAGCAACAGATGTACAACTACTTCCGCAGTTGCATCTACATCTTTCTCATCATCGAGATTGTGATGAATCTTCCCATCACGGCGGATAACCGTGTCACGCAGTTTATCCTGGACCTTCTGGCCCGCTTCAAGGTGTTCAACTCCGTGTCGGGCTGCAAGGTGGCAGAACTGATTTGCATCTGTGTAGTCTGTATCGGAACCAAGGCAAAGAAGGCGCTGAAGTTCAACGTCAAGACAATGGTCATCTATCCGGTGCTGGCGGGATTGACATTGGTCGGCATGTGCTTTATCTTTCACGGCATGAATGTCGGCATGAGCTGGTTCGGCTTCCCGGCCAACCGCATCCTCTATGCGCTCTGTTCGGTCGTAGGTACCATGCTGGTGCATCAGGGACTGGACGGCATTGCCAAGTACTACAACTACAAGGTAGGTGAAGACCGCTTCAACTTTGAGAACGAATCGTTCCAGCAGTCGGAGGCTCTGGTAGCCAATGACTATTCGGTGAACATCCCGATGATTTACTACTGGAAGCAGAAGATGCACAAGGGCTGGATCAACATTATCAATCCCTTCCGTGGAACGATTGTATTGGGTACGCCGGGTTCGGGTAAGTCTTTCGGCATCATCGATCCCTTTATCCGGCAGCACGCTGCCAAGGGATTTGCTATCATGTGCTACGATTTTAAGTTTCCTACATTGGCCAAGACACTTTTCTATCAGTATTGCAAGAACCGCAAGGCTGGTAAACTGCCACAAAACTGTGGCTTTCGCATTATCAACTTTACGGACGTGGAGTATTCCGACCGCATCAATCCGATTCAGCGCAAGTACATTCCGGACTTGGCGGCAGCTTCGGAAACCGCTGCTACCTTGCTGGCTTCCTTAAACAAGGGAGGCGGTGAAAAGAAGGGCGGTTCGGAAGCCTTCTTCACCAACTCGGCAGAGAACTTCCTGGCAGCCATCATCTATTTCTTTGTGAACTTCCATCCGGTAGGCTTCAAGAATGGCAAGAAGCTGAAACGCTATGTTTCTCTGGCACCAGACTCCGAAGTGGTCATACCCGAGGGAAATAAACTGGAACTGGTGATACGGAACTGGGACGATTACCATGCACTCGATACAAAGGGAAACATCATCCTGGACTTTGTGGACAAAGACGGAAACGATGTGTCAACGGATGAAGACCGAATGTTTGTGGATTTAAACGGCTTCTCGTATTTGGACCGGACGGGCAAACAAGTTCACATAGAACGCTGCTGGTACGAAGATGATAAAGGCAAGGAAGTAGAGCCGGACACCATCACCGGGGAGTTCTCGGACATGCCGCATGTGCTTTCTTTCTTAGGCAGGTCCTACGACCAGGTGTTCAACATTCTCATGCAGGACGACAAGATTGCTTCCCTCATGGCTCCCTTCAAGAGTGCCTACGAGAACAAGGCGAACGACCAGTTGGAAGGTATGGTGGGTACCCTTCGTGTCAATGCAGCCCGGCTGGTATCTCCGGAAGCCTACTGGGTGTTTACGGGGGACGACTTCGACTTGAAGATTTCTGACAAGGCAAATCCAAGTTATCTCGTGATTGCCAACGACCCGGAGAAGGAACAGGTCATCGGTTCATTGAATGCACTGGTGCTGAACCGACTGATTACCCGAGTAAACTCAAAAGGCAATATCCCGGTGAGCATCATTGTGGATGAGCTGCCTACACTCTATTTCCATAAGATTGACCGCTTGATTGGTACGGCCCGCTCCAACAAGGTGGCGGTGACCCTGGGCTTTCAGGAGCTGCCACAGCTGGAGGCTGACTACGGCAAGGTAGGCATGCAGAAGATTATCACGACCTGCGGTAACATCTTCATGGGTGCTGCCCGTAACAAGGAAACCCTGGAATGGGCGCAGAATGATGTGTTTGGCAAGGCGAAGCAGACTTCCCGGTCCATCTCCATCAACGACAACAAGGTATCGACCACCATCTCCGAAAAGATGGACTACCTGGTGCCTGCTGCCAAGATTGCGGATATGGCGACCGGTTGGCTGGCGGGTCAGGCTGCCCGTGACTTCACGGCTACGGACGAGCGGATGCTGAACCACTTCGACATTGAGCAGTCGGAGGAGTTCAAGACCACGAAGTACTTCTGCAAGACGCACTTCGACATGAAGAAGATTAAGGACGAAGAGGACCACTATGTACCGCTGCCGAAAATCTATGAGTTCAAGAACGACCGCGAGAAGGAAATCATGCTGAACCGCAACTTCAAACGGGTGAACGATGAAGTGGAGAAAATGGTCAAGGAACTGCTGGGTATGGCATAAATGATTAGTATAATGGCATCCTTACAATCAGCATATAAACATTCAAGCCTTTTGCCTCCATTGAGTGGTAGCGCACTGAAGGTCATTGCCGTTCTTTCGATGGTGGCAGATCATAGTGCCTACTACTTGATGGAGCACGGCACACTTCTTTATGAGGTCATGCGCTGCTTCGGTCGCATTGCTTTTCCAGTGTTCGCCTTCCTCATAGCTGAAGGCTTCCGGTATACCCGAAACCGGATGAAGTACTTCCTGCTGCTGCTCGGGTTTGCCGTAGTCAGTGAAGTGCCTTGGTACTTGCTGAACGGAGCGGACGGAACGCACAATGTACTCTTCACCCTGGCATTGGGTGTATTGGCTTTGGCTGCGATGGAAGCATTTAAAAAGGATGGCATCCTTTGTGGGGCTGTCATCCTTTCTATTGCTTGTTTCGCCACTTGGTCCGGAGTGGACTATGAGTGGCGGGGGATTCTGATGATGGTGGTGTTTTACCTGTTGGGAAATGTCTGCAATCCTTCTTTTCCCTCCGGTAGAAAGGCGCAGTTGTTCTGTGCCTTTCCGCTGATGATGCACTATGGGATAGTCGGGGCTTTGCTGGCATGTCTGGTGATTTCCAGCTATGATGGAACACGAGGGTTTATCTATGGCAAGGTGGCGAAGTATGGGTTCTATGCGTTCTATCCGGTGCATCTGCTCTGTTTAGTAGGATACATCGTTCTCTTTCCATAAGCCATTCATTCAAGTTTCCAGACAAAGCAGTTGCCGCTTGATTTCCAGACCACCTCCATATCCTGTCAGTTTACGATTGCTACCAATCACCCGGTGGCAAGGAACGATGACGGAGAGAGGATTGGCATTGTTGGCATTGGCTACTGCACGGACGGCAGCAGGTTTTCCGATACGGCAAGCCAACTCCTTATAGGTCTGGGTGCTTCCGTAGGGAATCTGTAATAATTCTTTCCATACACTCCGTTGGAAATCAGTTCCGGAAAGCAAAAGAGGCATTTGGAATGTAATTCTCTTTCCTGCAAAATATTCTTCCAGTTGGGATTGGGCTGTTTCAATTATCTCGCTTGTTCCTTCCAAATAGGTCGCAGAAAGTCTGGTCTGCAGCCGTTCGTCCATCCGTCGGCCATGTTCAGCTGTTGTGCGCCAGTTACACAAGCAGAGCCTGTCTTCAAAAGAACCCAGCAGCAATACCCCTATAGGTGAGGCATAAGGCTTGACTATAATTACTCGTTCTGTTCTCATATCCGTTTTGTTAGAAAAAGGAACCAGCCCATTCCACAATTTTTACAGCAGCCAATACCATGGCATAGATAAGTCCGCAGAGAATCACGATGAGAAAAGCCATACCGACCGCTTTCCGGTCTATCTCCTGCATGATGGCTCTGTCGCCCTCCACATATCCCTTTATCATGGCCGCATTTCTGGTAAATGCCCGTTTGAAGACATCACCGACTACTCCTATATAAGGAATGATACCGATAAGTACATCCAGAAGGATGTTGCAGACAATGGCCAGTGTCAGGGGAATGCTTTTCAGTTTGACAATGCTCAGATAAAGATAAGGCACTGCTAAAACCGAAGTCAGCGCATCACCGAAGCCGGGCAACACCAGACCAATCAATGGATCCAACAAGCGCCGGTCCATCCATAGGGCTATCGCATGCACCAGCTTGTACGATACCGAGTTCCGGATTATTTCCTGCTTCTCATTCGTCATCATCAGGATTGGGTTTTCTTTTCTTTACGCAGTTCCTTGTTGATACTTTGTACAATACTCTCGTTCAGCAGATGCTTGACTTCATCACTGTCCTTGGCATACTGTCCGGTAAGCTGGTAAGTTTCTTGAATGGCCGCCTTTCGCAGTTCTTTGACGATGCCTCCTTCAGGAATGAGCCTTTCACTTTGCCAGTATTCCACCACCCGGTTGACCATGGCAGAGCGGAGTGCCTTTCTGGTTTCCGCACTCAGTTTCTTGAATGGAAGTTCCTGTACACATTCCGTTTCACCGGGAATAAGCGGACAATCATTGACGGTATCATATTGTGGTCCGAAAGCCATGTAATCCTCCCACAGACCGAAGTCTTTCTCTATTTCCACAAAGGAAGCCGTCTCTACCTTCTTTTTGTGTTTCTTCTTAGCCATATCGTATTTGAAATGTCAGGATTCTTCCTCTCTGATAGCCTGCGCCAGTTGTTCAAAGCTGGCGCGGATTTCATCACGCACCCTTCTGAACTCGGTGATGATTTCTTCCGGTGTCCCCGTGAACGCATCGGGGTCGTCAAAGCCGATATGCAGTCTGTGTCTGACTTCACCGCTAAAGAGCGGACAGGTTTCACGGGCACCTCCACAGACCGTGATAACATAGTCCCACGGCTCGTTCAGATAGCGGTCTACCTGTTTCGGATAGTGTTGGTTCAGGTCGATGCCTATTTCCTTCATCACCTGAACAGCCAGGGGATGAACTTCACTGGCCGGACGAACGCCGGCTGAATGGACTTTAAACGAAGGTTCCAGTTGTTGCAGGATGCCGTGAGCCATTTGGCTTCGGCATCTGTTTCCGGTACAAAGTATCAGTATTTTCATGATTGAGGGATGGTATGTGAGGGATGAAAAGGACAACGCTTTCCGATACACTGGTTGTTAGCATCGGAGCGGTGGCAGACAATTGGTTTCATTTCCAGTGTGACACCCTTTGTTACTTGGAAATATTCGGCAGCCGCCTGAAGGGACAGGTAGGAGTTGCGCTTGCAGCAGCGGGGACCGCCCACTTCCCCGATTTTCAGCAGCGACCGGGCCGTCATCAGGTTGCTTTGTCCCCAGGATTCCTGAGTGAGCGGGGTGGCACCGGAGAGGATGGACATGCACATACCGGTACTGATGGCAGCCCCGCAGCTTCCCCAAAACCCACAGGCACCACCCGGCACCTTGCGTCCGCGTGCCATCATTTCCTTCAAGGCCGTCAGCAGCTCGATTTCACCTCCGGCATTGCGGTAGGCGGTCAGGAGCGCAGCACCGACCAGCGTATGATGTTCCGGTCCGTGCATGTGGCAGAAAGGCAGACTCATCAGGTGATCCAGTATTTCAACAGGATTTTTGGACGTTTCATTCAGGCAGTAACCGATGACGGCATCCATTCCCTTCGTATGGCATTCGTTGCAGACATAGTGTCCGTTGATGCAGCGCGTTTGGCTCATTTCCTGTCGGTGGCAGAGAGCGCATTCCATCAGCGTTTCCGTTCCCAGATACTCCAGCGGAGCCTGGCATATCAAGCATTCTTCTTTCATTATATAGTTGTTTCTTCTTTTTCTGAGTTGTTGCAGTAATGACACGAAGTTCGTAAAAAGTATGGAAATGAGCAAAGAAAGGTGCTTTTTTCTTTGGCCTTCCAAGCTACAGATGCTGCTTCATCACCTGTACCACTGTTTGTATGTATCTGGGGTCTTCTGCATAGCCGATGTCACGTAGCCATTTCAGATAATCTACATCGCTGGAGTTTATCCGGCTCTTTTGACCATACCGATACTGCACCTTGGTATAGTAAGCCCGGACACTTTCCGTCCAATGGTTGAACTCATAGTACTTTCCGGTTTTGGGATTGGTAAGGCCAAACAGGTTATGTCGGTTTCGGCAGAGCGGTGAACGGAACCACCCCGTTTCCAGTATGGCTTGTGCCAGTACTATCTTCGGATGCCGAATGCCGTTGCGGATGATTTCCTGATAGAGATTGGGAATAGTAAGTGCAGGAAGTTCTTTTTCGTGGGACACCCTTGCGTAAACTTTTCGGGCATATAGCTCCGAAAGCGGTTTCACAGGCACCTCTAGGGCAAGTGAGTCCTTTTCTGCCTTTTTGCAAGACTCATAAGCTCCCAAACTCCTCTGTAGGGTATCAGGAGCCATTTTTTGTTGCTTTTCAGGTAGGATTTCCTTCTCTTTTGTAATCGTATAGAACTGTGCCGATGCTGAAGCGGAACCAAGAATCAGTAATACGGCGGTCAGAATGATGTTGTGCATTTCTTTTCAATGATAGGGTTGACAATACTTTTGCGGGTGTTCAAGGCGGTTCCGACCGCAAATATATCGTTTTACTTAAACAATACGAAAATGCACAACATCAATCATTCTGAAAGGCTGCCCTACGAGAAACTGGCAGTCTTGGGCATTGACCGGGAAAAGGCCGACAGCCTCCCTCAGGAAGTGAAGGAGAAACTGGCTTCCGGAGAGGTCACACCGCTCTTGCAGGTGTCCATCAGTGCCCGGAACGGAGACCTTATCACACTTCCCCTCAAACTCCAGCTGGTATCGGATAAATACGGCAACCCGGCGCTCATGGCTTACCCGGTACGGGCCGTACTGGAAAAGGAACGCAACCAGGTGTTGTGCCTCACGGAACAGGAAGCCGAAAGGCTCAAGAAGGGTGAGGTCATCCAGAAAGCCGTGGAAGTAAACGGAGAAAAGACCCAGCAGTATCTGCAACTCGATCCCGAAACCAAATCCGTTATCCATCGCCGGGTTACGGATGTTCAGCTGGAACAGAAGCTCAAGGACATGGAGAAAGTCAACGACATCGAACTGGGCATGCAGCAGAAGCAGCAGGTACGCGAGGGAAAACCCATTGAACTGAATGTAGGCGGTGAGAAAGTGTCGGTTGGTGTGGATTTGAAAGAACCGCAAGGTTTCAAGGTCATCCAGGGCGACATGAAAGAGTGGGAACGTCAGCAGAAACTCCGCTATGACGAGCAGCATCCCGAGTTCCTGGGACTGGTGATGACGGACAAGAACCGCTGGGAATATCAGCAGGTGGTGGACAAGCAGTCGCAGGAAAGGGCTTTGAAACTTCATGCTCCGAAAGCTGAACAATCCAAAGGTCTCAAACTCTAAATCCTTTTCCCTATGGTCAAGAAGAATGCAGAGAAGGATGTCGGCTTTGTCCGGCAGTTCAACGAATTGAAGAAGAAACATCCCGATGCGGTGCTGCTCTTCCGTAAAGGTGACTTCTACGAAATGTACAAGGAAGATGCGCTCAAGGCATCGGTGATATTGGCGCTGAAGGTATCAGACAAGATTCTTCCTTTAGAGAAAGACCCCATCAAACTCCTGACCTTTCCCCGTCATGAACTGGACAAGCATCTGCCCAAGCTGATTCGCTCGGGTCAACGGGTCGCCATATGCGAGGCGATAGACCAGCCGAAACTGATGAAGAAACCCAAGGAGAAGGTCGGGGAAGAATTGAAAAGCCAGGATAAAACAAAAAAAGAAAACAACCTCAATCAGGAAACTATGGCGAAAAAGAAGAAAGAACAGGCTGTGCAGGAAGAGCCTACCAAGACAGTCAAGACGGCTGCAGAGGAAAAACCTGCCAAGGAAAAGAAGACGGAAGCCAAAGCCGAAGTCAAGAGTGAACAACAGGCCGAGCAGAAAGCGGAAGCCAAGCAGGAACGCAAGCCACGTGAACCGCAGATGATTACCGCCAACGGCGAGAAAGTCAGCCACGGCCATGCGTTCCAGAGCACCACCAATCCGGCGGACTGGTACTTCACCGCCAAGATTGACGGCGTACAGCTGAAGCCGCAGAAGATGGACGCAGCGGATTTGGCCGCATACCAGAAGAAGGACATGACGGTGCCGCAGCTGATGGAGAAGTATTATCCGACTAAACTCATGCCGAAGGTATCGGAAGAAGCGTACCAAATGCCGAAGCAGTTGTCCGGCCCTGATGGTGCCATTACCATCGACAAGTTCAATGTCTATAAGGAAAAGGACGAACAACGACCAGATTACGGCAAGTACAAGTTCTACGTGCAGATGGGCGACACCAAGATGTCAGCAGTGGCTTCCCGTGAGGACTTGAATGCCTACTTCGACCGGGTGGTCAGTCCCACACAACTCGTGGAGAAGAACTTCGGGGAACGCCTGCACCTGCAGTCTGCCTACGAGAAGTACCAGCTTCCCGAAGGAGTGGACCCCAAAGGAGTCCGTGTGGCCAAGGACCACTCCGACAACAAATGGAAGGTGTCGATGGACCTGGGCGACAAGGGCAAGACCAGCAAGCATGAAATCTCCTTCGATGACGGCTACTCGCTCTTCAAAGCCAAGACCGCTACCCGGGAACAGATTGCAGCCAAGTACCTCAATACGGAAATTACCGGGATGCTTTCAGCCGTGACCAACAAGTTGGAGAAGTCGGCTTCCATGAAAATGTAACAAAATCAAGAAAAACAAACGAATATTCAAGAAACAATAAAAGACGAAAAGATATGACAGCTAAAAAGACACACGAGGAGTTGGTAGAACTCCTTCAGGCCGGTAAAATCGGCTTCCTCCGCTTTGTGATGGATGGGGACAGTGCAGAGGATTATCTGGAGTGGTGCCAGACCCACGGCACGGATCCTTCGGATGAATCCGCAGAGTTTTATGTTGAACAGACGGACATCGACCAGATGGACCGTCAGGTAATGGATGACGAAAGCTATGGCGTATGGAACTAACACATCCGGCAATGCCGGGCAGGTAGCCATCGACCGCTTTGCCGAAATGATGATTGCCCGTATGGAGCAGATGAAGGCTTCCGACTGGAAGAAAGGCTGGATTGGGGGTGCATCCGGATTTGCAGGTCTCCCGCAGAACGTGGGTGGCCGCAACTATTCGGGTTCCAATTCCTTCTTCCTCCAGCTGCAGACCGCAGCCCAGGGCTACCGCCTGCCGGTGTACCTCACCTTCAAGCAGGCGCACAACCTCAAGGCCCATGTACTGAAAGGTGAAAAAGCCTTCCCCGTGGTCTATTGGGATGTGCTGGTCAAGGACAAGAACGGCCATAAGGTCAGTTCGGATGAGTATAAGGCCATGAGCAAGGAGGAGAAGAAAGGCATGGATGTCATTCCCTTCTTCAAGGCTTTCCCCGTGTACAACATCGACCAGACCAACCTGGCGGAGGTGCAGCCCGAACGGGTGCAGAAACTCATGGAGAAGTTCAAGGTGCCCGAACTTCGGGACAAGGAAGGCATGTATGTCCATGCCGCGCTCGACCGGATGATTGAGACGCAAGGCTGGCTCTGTCCCATACAGGCGGACAAGCGGGTGGACGGAGCTTTCTATTCACCGGCTCAGGACATCGTGGTGCTGCCCATGAAGGAGCAGTTCAACATCGGCGATACCCCCGAGGAAATCTACCGGGGCGGCATGGAGTTCTATTCCACCATGCTGCATGAGATGTCACACTCCACCATGACCCCTGAACGGCTCAACCGCGAGATGGGCGGACGCTTCGGAGACCCGAAATACGCCAAGGAGGAACTGGTAGCCGAACTGACGGCTGCCATGATCTGCCATTCGATGGGCTTTGACATGAAGGTGACGGACAACTCCGCAGCCTATCTGGATTCCTGGATTGGGGTGCTGAAGCAGGAACCGAAGTTCATCGTTTCCGTCATGGCGGACGTGAACAAGGCTTCAGATCTGATTCTGGACCAGGTGGACAAACAGCGGCTGGCACTCAACGAACAGCCCTACCTGACGAAGAACGACCCGTTTGCCCCGTTGGGCGAAGGAGAGGAAGTGCCGTTCAAGAATGCGGCCATCGTGAAGACACGCAACGGGGATTATGCCATCCGTGCTTCCTACGATGGTGTGGAACTGGGGTTGAAGAAGGTATCGAAAGATACGGCCAAGACCTATTTCCAACTGACGGACTACAAGGACAAGGCTGCCTTCCTGAACATGACGGCGCACAAGACTTTCGAGCCGGAGATAGCCAATCTCAAACGCACGCAGGCCGTGGGTGCCAAGTTAAGCATCTGATACCATGTAGAATCTTTAAATCCATGAACCATGACTGATTACAAGGTAAACTTCAAGGACCTCAAAGCCAAGGTAGGCATCGACGATGTAGCCTATGCGCTCGGCTACCGCCTCGACCGCAAGGCCGGTGTGGGCCGCTACATGGAGCTGGTGTTGGGTGACGGCAAGGAAAAGCGGGATGCGCTCGTAATCTGCCACCCCCAGGACAAGGCTTCCCAGCGGTTCTTCCGCCGCGACGGTTCCAAGGGGGATGTAGTTACACTCATCCGGGAGAACCTGAATGCCTTCAACGTGTCGGGCAAGGATGAATGGCAGAAGATAGCCAAGGTGCTGTCACGCTTTGCCAACATGCCCGAACCCGAATACCGCGAGGACAGGGAGTATGTGCAGTCAGTCAGGTATCATGCCACCTTCGACAGCTCCAGGTATGAGGTGAAGCCGATAAATCCCGATAAGATTCCGGCCATCTTCCAACAAAGGGGATTGTCCGATGAAACGGTACGCACCTTTGCTCCGTTCATCCGGCTCATCCGCGACAGGAAGAACGAGAACTTTGACGGCTACAACATCGGCTTCCCTTATACCAACGGAGAGAATGACAAGGTCCGGGGCTACGAAATGCGAGGGTACGGCGGTTACAAATCCAAGGCTGCCGGAAGTGATTCCAGTTCTTCTGCATGGGTGGCTGACTTGTCAGGTGGCTATCCGAATGTGGTGAAGAGTGTCTTCTTCTGTGAGTCGGCTTTCGATGTCATGGCATTCTACCAATGGAACCGGAAGCAACTGACCAATGAAATTGCCCTGGTATCACTGGGCGGCACGTTCTCTGATGGACAAATCCGGCAGGTGCTGAACCGCTTTCCCGGAGCCCGTCCGTTTGACTGTTTCGACAATGACCTGCCCGGTCGTATCTACGGCTTGCGCATGATGGCGCTGGTAGAGAACATCCCCTTGAAAATCAACCGAACCCGTGACAGTCTGGAAGTGGAAGCGAACGGACGTTCCTTCCGGCTTGATCCGGAGCGACCCTTTCAGGTGCAGGTCAAGGAACACCTGTCGGTCAGATACGATATGGGACAATGGCTTCCTCCCAAGGCATTCAAGGACTGGAACGACTGTCTGCTCAACAAACCGATGGAGGTGCGGCTGCATCCGACCAAACAGGACCAAATCAATAACCTGGCCGAACGCAGAAATGCAGGCCCTAAATTATAAACGTATGAATGTAAGACGATGGAAACGCTCCTTGTTAATCGCTGCTGTTGGCTTATTGATAGGCAAGACTCCGCTCTTTGCCCAACAGACCGACCCGGCGCTGACTTCTGCCGTACTGGGGCAGACCGCAGCCTTGAAGAAGATTCACAAGGACCGCAAGAAAACGCAGGAGAAAATCATTGCGGCGGAAGTGGCCGTAACCGCTTCCTTGGAGCGGATTCACCAGGTGGAAGACAAGATGCTGGACTACCTCTCGAATGCGCAGGGCGCCATGCAGAACCTCTACCAGATTAAGCGGGCTGGGGAACTGGTGGCCAAGGAAATCCCGCAGAACTGCAGTCTGCTCCTCAAATCGGTAGGCGGCAATCTGAAGGGAACCGTCATTGCGGCCATGGTATCGGATGAGCTGACGGATGCCGCCACCCAAATGACGGCACTCTTTCCCTTCATGAAACAGCTGGTGACTTCGGGCAAATATGACGTGACAGGAGATGACGGCAAGAACGAGAAGCACAAGGTGAACTTGCTGAACGCTTCGGAACGCTACTACATCGCCAACGAGGTTGTCAGCTGTTTGGAAGCCATCAACACCGACCTGTTTATTCTGGCCTGGCAGGTACGCACACTCTCATGGAACGACCTCTGGTTCTCGCTCGATCCCGAAGGATGGGCCAACGTGATGTCCGGCAAGAACATCATCGGCGGTATCATCTCGGACTGGAACCAGGGCTACAGCCTGAAATGGTAAATAGGTAAACTAACTTACTAATCAGCTAATCACAAAGTAATCAAGTAAGGAAATAAGAAAGTAATCAAAGCAACAAGTAACAGAATTATATAGTAAATAAATCATCCAAAAACAAAAGCGTATGGAAAAGAAAATAATCGGTCGCTGTCCCTTGTGTGGCGGCAACGTGGTAAAGACCTGCAAGGGCTACCGCTGTGAGAACAACATCGCCGAACAACCTACCTGTGTGCTGAATATCAACGGCATTATCGGCAACCGCAAGATGAGTGACGAAGAAATCACCGAACTGTTGGAGCACCGCTTCATCCTGTTGGACGGCTTTGCTTCCAAGGAGGGAAAAGCCTTCCCTTCCGTGCTGGAACTGGCAGACAATGGTGCCATCAACATGCAGTCCGTCATCGGCAAATGTCCGCATTGTAGCGGTGATATTCGGGTGGGTACACGCGCCTTCAACTGCTCCAATTACAGCAACCAGCAGGCACCGTGCAACTTCGCCATCTGGCGCAACATCGGTGGCCACCAGCTGAGTCTGACAGAAGCCAAGGAAATCTGTGAAAAAGAAATCACCTCCAACGAACTGGAGATGTATCGTGATGACGGCACCATCTACCGCAAGCGTCTCGGCCTTTCTCCCGACAAACTCCAAATCGTGAAGATATGAAACCGGGAATGAAAATGATTATCATGCTGGTAACCGCTGTCTGCTTCTGGGGCGGACTGTTTTACTTCGCCAGCTGTTCCGACCGACCCGAGAAACGGGCGGTGGAAATCGCAGAGAGAGCCTTGAAAGCAACTGTCGATAATCCGGAGTCCATCCAAATCAAGGGCATCAGCAAGGCAGATTCGGTATTCGGCAAGGAATATGTCAATCCACACGAGAAGGCTGCATTATCCATGCACCTGATGCAGTACGGCCACAAGTTGATGGAAGAAACGGACTACTTCCAGAACCTCGACAAGGACGATGCCGCAATGAGTGATCAGGTCACCCGTCAGTTGGATGCCATGACCACGCTCCGGGCTTTGATAGCTTATGGAGAACTTGAGGGAGCAAATCCGCATAAAGCCAAAGAAAAGAAGCCTTTTAACGGATGGAAGGTCAAGATAGATTTTGAAGCCAAGACCTTAAAAGGAAAGCCTTACCACTCGGAATACTGGTTCATCCTCGATAAGGAGGCGGAAATTGTAGTCAAATCATTTGAAATACCGCTGCTATGAAACTGAGAAACTTGTTCTTATCGTTATTGGCAGGAAGTACCTTATTCATTACCTCCTGCGAAGAATGTGACCATGAAGGAAACCAATCCATAGCTTCTTCCCTTCAGGTTGGTGATGTAGTCTGCTCGGATGGCAGTGTGCTGTCCAAAGAAAAGTTCAGTTCCTCCCAAAAGGAACCGGTGGCCATTGTCTATCATGTGAACCGGAATCCGGAGATCAAAGCTTTGGGCTATGCCGTTTCCATCAGGGACGTCGCATCGGCAGCCTTTGCCGACAGTCTGGGTGTCGAACAGGAAACGTCAGCTTCATTGGAAAAGGAAGACGGTAACGAGAACACCCATGCCATGTACCGCAACGAGGAAGTGAAATCTCCCTTAGCCGTTTATGTCTTCGATATGTGGCGCTACGGTCAGTCCGCCTACATCCCTTCGGTGAAGCAGCTCACTTACCTCTATCAGCAAATTGGGTTAGTCAACCAACGGATAGAGGCGGTCGGCGGATTACCCATCAGTCTGCAGCCCGGTGACTGCTGGCTGTGGACTTCCACCGAAGTGGAAGGGCAAAAGGACAGCAAGGCCTGGCTCTTCTCGATGCAGTCGGGAACCATTCAGGAGACTCCGAAGGACCAGGCGCATAAGTTCAGACCGGTGATAAGTATCTATTAGGTATAACTTCTAAATGCAAAGATTATGAATGAATTACTCGCACAACTCCAGATGAAGATGGAGGCATTCTAAAAAGGATGCAGCCCTTCAAGCCGAAAAAGGAAATAAGGCAGCCGGTCAACGTGCCCGCTGTGTATCACTTGAAATGGAACCATTGCTGAAGCAGTTCAGAAAACTATCGTTGGCGGCAGCGAAGAAATAAAACAGTACGGTTTTATTTCTCATGTTTTCAAATTTTGATTGTTTTATCAAGGTCCTGGTGCGTGAGCATCGGGACTTTTTTGTAGCCTAGATGGAGCGGATGACTCTGCACGGGTTGCCAACGGCCAGGGAGTTAGCTGGAATGTCTTTGGTTACTACACTTCCGGCACCGATGACGCAGTTGTCTCCGATGGTGACACCGGGCAATACGCTGACGTGGGCACCTATCCATACATTGTTGCCGACATGAATGGGTTTGGCATATTCCAGTCCCTGGTTCCGTTGCTGCACATCCAAGGGATGACCTGCTGTATAGAATCCGCAGTTGGGAGCAATAAACACGTTGTCGCCAAAGGTAACGGGCGCTCCGTCCAGGATGACGCAGTTCACATTGCTGTAGAAGTTTTCACCCAAGTTGATGTTATAGCCGTAGTCACAATAGAAAGGTTGTTCGATGAGAAAGTCCTTTCCGGTCTTTCCCAACAGTTCACGAAGCAGTTGCTTCCGTTCTTCGATACGGGATGGCAACAGCTGGTTATAGCGAATGCAGAGGTCCTTGCACTTTGTTCGTTCTGCAATCAGTTCAGCATCATAGTTGGCATCGTAGAGTTGGCCGAGCAGACATTTTTCCTTTTCAGTCAGTTTCATTAAATCAAAAGAATATATTTCTGTAAATTACAAGATTTCTCTAGCAATCCACGCACAAGCTTCTGCATCGGCCAGTGCATGATGATGGTGATCTAGTTGATAACCGCAAGCTGCTGCTACGGTGTACAGCTGGTGATTCTCCAGTTCAGGCAAGGTTTGGCGAGAAACGCTGAGTGTATCGTAAAACGGATAGTCGGGATAGTCCATCTGATAGACACGGAACACCGCTTTCAGACAGCTTTCATCAAACGGACTGTTATGAGCCACCAGGGGAAGACCTTCGATCAACGGCTCTATTTGTTTCCATACCTCTGGAAAGACCGGGGCATCTTCGGTGTCCTCACGGGTAAGGCCATGCACCTGACTGCACCAGTAGTTGTAGTAATTGGGCTCGGGGCTGATGAGGGAGTAGAAGGAATCTACAATCTCTCCGTTGCGTACGATGACAATGCCTACGGAACAAACGGATGAGCGTTCGTTGTTGGCGGTCTCAAAGTCTATGGCTGCAAAATCTTTCATGGGTTGTTCTTTGGTTGAATGTATAGAGTTCTGCTCAAATCAGTAAACTATGCCTTTCTGTTTCATTTCTTCCCGAATAAGTTCTGCTTCGGTATGGGTCAACTTCGGAAGTTGTACCTGTTCCGGACTCTCTTGCTGGTAAGCCTTCACTTCGTTGATGAGCATTTGCCAGTCGTAAAGGAATTCCTCGCTACAACCGTGTTTCTGATAAATTTCTTTGGCGGCTTCCAGTATCTCTCCGGCGCAGCTGTCATTTCCTTGGAATACAACAGCCGGAATCTCGTTATGGAAACAGTCTCTCAATAAGCGTATTTGATCTTTCATTGTTCTTGGTGATTAATTCTGTGCTTTATCGTGCCTTTCTGAACATTTATTTTCAGGGCCTGCAAAGATAGTGAGTTTTCGGATAGATTAAAAGTTAAACATTCATCTTTAACAGCTGGCGGATTCTTTCCTTAGTCAGGCATTTCCACTCCCGATGAATTTTCCGATACAAAGAAACGAAGGGTCGGTACGGCAGCAAATGGCGCTTTGCTTGGCTGCAAGGAAAGCAGCCGGCAGCCTTCCACAATTTGTGCCAAATTGGGTATTCCGTCTGCTTTCCCCTTGCCACATTTGCCTTCCGTCCCTTACACCCTTCGTGAGAAGAGGCATCGTAAAAATCACCCGGGAGTGAGAAGCCGAAAGGCTTCAAACCAAAGGGAAAAAATTAGTTCAGCTATGGCATACAAACTTAAAGACCGAAAAGAAAAGATGCTCTATAAGGGCAGTGTTTACGAACTTACCCTGCAGTGGGACAGAGAGAGTCTCCGCAAGTGCTTTTGTGGTATGCCTCCTTTCTATGCACACATCCGGAAGGACGGCAACAACTTCGCACATATCGACTGCTATTCCACCGGGGACGATTTCAGTGTGGAACCCATGCACCCGCTTTTTGAAGAGCCGGAATGGATAGTTCACTTCCTAAAGTCGGACATCAATTCCATTCCACTAAAGAAACTGCTGGAACTGCTTCCTATCTAATTCAAGGAGTAACGAACTTAAAAAGAAAACGCTATGGACACACTCATTGAAGCCATCCCGACATGGGCACTCTGCTATCTGTTCAACTCGGATGCAACCGGACTGACGGATGAAGAAATCGCTCTGATTGACCAGTGGTACACAGAGAACAAGGTCATGGGTATCACTACCGCAACGGAACAAGAGGGAGAATGTTTCCCTTACTTCTCACACTATCCGGCTTTCGGACTTCCTGCCGAAGTGGTGGACTGCCACGTTATGGTACGCTGAATACAGCCGGTGACTGCTGATGATTATTTACGCTTAAACATAGGAACATATGAAAGGAACTGACCATTTCAAGAAACTCATCAAGAACTATCTTGATAACCGAGCCAAGGAAGATGAACTCTTCCGTGCCAAGTATGAAACCACCACACGCACCATTGACGATGTGGTAAACTATATCTTCCATGCCGTACAGCAATCCGGCTGCTGCGGTTTCAGCGACATGGAGGTTTATGCCATGGCAGTCCATGCGATAGATGAACCTCATTTGGAAATTGGCAAGCCGATGGACTGCAATGTGGTAGTGAATCATCACATTGAGCTGACTGAGGCTGAGAAGGCAGAACAGCGAGCCATTGCCCTCAAGCGGTATCAGGAGGAGGAAATGCGAAAGTTGCAGCAACGCAACAGCCGACCAAAAGCAGCCAAACCGCAACCCAAACCCATTCAAGAACTCTCACTCTTTCAAGGCATGGAACTATGAAGGCAAGAACGAAAATAGAAAAACAGGTGGCAGCTTCCAATGAGAAGCTGACCGTCCTAAGCCCCAAAGTGATAACATGGGCAGTGCGGAAAGTGGCAGGACATGTCTGCTTCCGTACTTCCGCACACAAATGTACCTGTGGCGATTGTAGCAGGCAGTTCGACTATGAGGGAAAAGGCAAGTCTGTCTGCTGCCCTTATTGCGGTACTCGCTTACAGATAAAGGACACCCTCAAACGCACCATCAAGGAAGCCTACTACTTTTCTTCCCTCGAAGTAATAGACCATTTGCAGGTGCAACGGGTATTCCGTTTGGAAACGACCTTCCGGAAAGGAATGCCGATGGAGGTAGACTACTGGGAAGCATGCCGTTTGTGGCTTAATGCCGAAGGCAAGTTGGCTGTCACGGCAAGGGCAAGGACATTGAGCTATTATGTGGACTGCTTTGATTGGGCATCCGAAATCTCCTTGAAGCGACCGAACGAAGTTCACTGGCTCATTGCAGACACCTATGTCTATCCGCACTATCGGTTGCTGCCCGAACTGAAACGCAACGGCATGAAAGGCAAGCTGCCCGACTGCCACCCGATGAAGCTGATGAAAGCCGTGCTGACAGACAGCCGGATGGAAACCATCCTCAAGTCAAAAGATTTACATGCCGTGTCTTACTTTGTACACCGACCTTTGGAACTTGACCGATGCTGGCAGTCGTATAAAGTAGCCACCCGGCATCACTACCGCCCTTCGGACATGGGATTGTGGGCAGATACCATCCGCTTGCTGGAGCAGTGTGGCAAGGACATCTGCAACCCCAAGTATATCTGTCCGCAGAACCTCAGAGCCGAGCATGACTATTGGATGAACCGACACAACCAAATGGAGCAGAAACGCAGAAGCCAGGAGCAGATGCAGCGAGCCAAACGGAAGGAAGCCGAGTTCTACAAGGAGAAGTCACGCTACTTCGGTATCACCATCACCGACAAAGACCTGGTGATTTCGGTACTCGATAGTCTGGAGGCCTTCCAAACCGAGGGAAATGCCCTGCATCATTGTGTCTTCCAATGCGAATACTATGCCAAGGCGGACAGCTTGATACTATCGGCTCATGACAAGGAGGGGAATCCCATCGAAACGATTGAGTTTTCACTGACCGAGGGGAAAGTGATACAGAGCCGAGGGCTGTGCAATACGAATACTCCGCACCACGACCGGATTGTCCGGCTGGTCAATGCCCATGCCCATCAGATACTCGCAGCCAAACAGACAGCGTAAATTCCTTATATATGTTCCGCTCCGACTTCCGCCGTGAGGCGTGGGTCGGAGTTTAAAAGCATACCATGCGAAATGTATTGACAAATTATTTCATACTGAATTAAGACGCTCTTTCTGCTTGCCAATACTTGAATATAGGGAAGATTGTTCAGCAGGACAAAAACCATCTTGATGTTTGTCTGATATTTGTTTAATGTTTATTTAATGGTTGATTAACAAGGAAATAAAATCATCAGAAAAGTGATATTTCCGCAGAATAAATGAGTAAGCTTTCTGCCTAATCAGCAAGTAATAAAGTATTTTTGTAAGTAAAGAAAAAATGGAATAGTAAACTTTTAATCTTGAAGATAATGAAAGGAAATAACTTGACAATCGCTATCGGCAATCAGAAAGGTGGAGTCGGGAAGACCACCTCGACAGCCTGTATAGGTGCAGCGCTCGCCCTGCAAGGAAGACGTGTGTTGCTCATTGACCTGGATGCACAGCAGAACCTCACGTTCACGCTGACGCAGAACGAAGACCCGGAAACGAGCATCTATGACACCCTGGTCAAAGACCAACCGCTGCCCATCGTTTCCGTCCGAGAAAATCTTGACCTCGTTCCGGCTTCATTGGATTTGGCAAGAGCCGAAATAGACATGGCTACCATGATGGCAAGGGAGGGCATCCTCAAATCCTACCTCGATGAACAGAAGGAGAAGTATGACTACATCCTGATGGATTGTTCGCCCTCACTCGGTATCGTAACCACCAATGCGCTGGTGGCAGCGGACAAACTCTACATACCGCTTACTGCCGAAGCCTTGCCCTTGAAAGGCTTGACCATGCTGGATGATATAGTCCGGGAGGTGAAGCGCCGAGTGAACCCGACGCTGGAGTTGGGTGGAGTGTTCTTCACCCGGTTCAATAACCGGAAGCTGAACAAGGAAGTGATTTCCATGGTAGAAAAACGGTACGGAGAGAAGGTGTTTCAGACGAAAATCCGTGAGAATATCGCCATAGCCGAGATGCCGCTGTCCGGTCAGACCATCTTTGAATACGACCCGAAAAGCAATGGTGCAGCGGACTATCGCACACTGACCGATGAAATAATCAGTCGGGAGGAAAATTGGTAAACTATATTACTATATGACTATTCACAAAGGTTATTGGTAACATAGTAAGTAAATCAGCAAGTAAACAAGTAATAAAGTAAGCAATATGAGTAAGAAGAATTTATCCTTATTGATGGACGGCTTCATGGGTGAAGCCAATCAAGCAGAACTGGCAAAGGAACAGCCTAAGGAAAAAGCTGTTGAACAAGTCGCAGAACAAGCGGAACAGCCAGCAGCTCAAGATGATAAGCAGGAAATTCCGAAGGCAGCACCTGCAAAAGCATCTTCTAAGCAGGAAACAACCGAAATGGCTGCTCCCGAGCAACTGAAGTCCAAACTGGATGCCAAACGCAGGGAGAATGTGGGTCGCCCCAAGAAAGGAGAAACAGCCAAAAGTGTCAAGAAGCCCCAGGAAATCCGCGCCACCTTCATCGTGGATCCGGATTTGGTTCGCAAAGTGAAGTACATTTCCCTCGTGGAAGGCATCCTCTTGAAGGATGTTATCTCCGAAGCGCTGAACAACTATGTGGATGCCTGGGAGGAGAAGAACAAGAAAATCCGGTTGCCGAAGGCGAAGTGATAACATGCAAAAACGGAGCAAACTGTTACAGCCTGCTCCGTTTTGTTTGTTCGCTTTCTTGGTTTTCAAATCTACTGAATACTGACTATCACATATTACTCGCAATCAAATAATTGTTTGAAATGTTCCTTTATATCCGGAGATAGTCTTCCCTCTGGTTCGCTGGTAGGGATTTGCTGGAAGTCCAGGAACTCCAGGTCTTTGTTTTTGCAGCTCAATGGCCCCTGGATATTGGTCAGGATAAAAATCGTAGTGTCATCGTCAAACATTAAATCCACCGGTTCAACATCCAGAAATTTAGCGGCTTCATATTCTCCCCGTGCCATCACTTTCATGCGATACAACCTGGTCTTTCTTCCTGCGGGACAAAGGAAGATTACCTCGTCATTCTTTTGAGGAAGGTCTTTCAGCGATATGGGGAATCCACCCCATTGAAACTCTACAGATCCGAGATTTTCAAGTTCATTCGAAATGCCCTTAAAGTCATCTTTGTTTACTTTCACAGCAAAGGTGTTGCAGGATAGGGCTTCCATATCTTCCAGTTCTTCGTCACTTTGGACATAGATAGTCATGCGTAGACGCTCTTTCATGGTGCCATTCATTTTCTTTGTAGTCAGTTCAGCAATGAAAGTATTGTGCAAGCCTTGGTCCATCAATTGAGCAATCAGTTCGTTATCGCTTTGGGGAACGTAGCCGATGATGTATTCGAAATCGAAATTCTCAGGGTCACCTTCATAGTCTCCGGCAAAGGCTATGGCAACTGCATTGAAATCATGCTTGTTGTTGTAATCACGAATCAGTACCAATTGTTCTCCTTCATCTACATCTTCCCACCATTCTTCCGGATTATATCTGTTCCATCTGCTGATGGCACATTCCTTGAAGAAAAACCGTTTTCTTCTTTTAAAGGGAGTGTCTTTCAGAACTGTTTTTCCCGGATTTTCCAGTTGTTTCCAGATATTTTCATACCAGTCAATATGGTCAATGCCTTGTCTTTTCAATTGCTCCTGCAAGGTATTCCAGTCATTATCCGCTTTGACTGTTACTTCCGAACAATTGTCATCACAGGTACAATCAGTTGGCTGGTAGCTTAACTTGTATTGCTTGGCAATCTCTTTTATGATTGCTTTTATCACATTGCTTTTATCTATCTTGTTCATGGTGAATGGTTGTATTGAATTTATCGAATCAGCTCGTTGAGCTTGTCCTCTCTGACAATTTTAGGCTGCGCCTTACCTGCCAGAATCAGTACTTTCTTGCCGTTGCGGTAGATATGGAGTTGTCGACTGCGTACCACTGCAGTGATTTCTTTATCCTCCTGTATGGCTTTCCATATCGGATAGTATTCACCTCCCTGTAGAAACAGCTTCTTTTGAAGGTGGGAACACATATTGGTAGTATCAATGGTCATCATGGTTGTCATTCATTTTCGTTTTAATGGTAGGTTGTTCCTTTCCGTAGCTTTCGCTGGGTTCGGCGGCTGCTTCCATAACAGGTTCATTCATCGGATAAATCTTGCCCAACTTCTTCTCCGTGGGTTTTGCCAATTCTGGATTCAGACGCTCCTTCAGTTTCGTGTTCCGTTTCAGCACCGACATGTTGCGGATGGCAAAAGAGAGCGCCTTTTTGGTACCGATGAGCACGCAAATCTTCTTGGCACGGGTGATGCCCGTATAAATCAGGTTACGCTGAAGCATAACATAGTGTGTCATAAGAACAGGCATCACCACGATGGGATATTCCGATCCTTGCGACTTGTGAATGGTCGTAGCGTAGGCCAGTGTCAACTCATCCAGTTCTGAGGCTTCGTATTCTACCAGACGCTCCTCAAAGTTCACCAGCAGCGTACGTTCCTCCATATCCACCGATTCCACATAGCCGAGGTCCCCGTTGAACACATCCTTGTCGTAGTTGTTGCGCAGCTGCATCACCCGGTCGCCCTGACGGAAGGAATAGCCGCCCCGGTTCAAGGCAATCTGGGAAGGATTCAGTGCATTTTGCAGAGCCATGTTCAGATTGGCAGCACCCACCACACCCCGTTGCATGGGAGTCAGTACCTGAATGTTGCTCACCCTTTGGCTGTAGGCTTTCGGCAGTCTACTCTTCACTAGATTGACGATGTCCTCCGCCACTTTTTCCGGCTCCTCCTGCTGGATGAAGAAGAAGTCCGTCTGCTTGCCGTTGCTCGTATCAGGGAAACGTCCCTGGTTGATAGCATGGGCACTCATTACGATGCGGCTGGTTTGTGCCTGACGGAAAATGCGGGTCAGCCGGATGACCGGAATCTTTTCACTCTCAATGATGTCGCGCAACACGTTGCCTGCACCTACACTCGGCAACTGGTCGATGTCGCCCACGAAGACCACGCGCATGGAAGAGGGGATGGCCTTCATCAGGTTGTTCATCAGGATGATGTCAATCATCGAACACTCGTCCACAATCAGTGCGTCCCCTTCCAGGGGATTCTCATCGTTCCGCTTGTAGCCGTCTTTCGGATTGAACTCCAGCAGCCGGTGAATGGTCTTGGCCTCCATGCCGGTGGCTTCGCTCATACGTTTGGCTGCCCGCCCAGTAGGAGCCGCCAGCAGAATGCGGAGTCCCATATGCTTCAAAGCCGCAATGATACCCTGCGTAGTGGTCGTCTTACCGGTACCCGGTCCACCCGTCAATACCATCACCTTTGAACGGATGGCTTCCTCGATGGCTTGCAACTGCACCTCGTCATATTCAATGCCTGTTTCCTTCGATAAAGCCTGCACATCCATCTTCTTGGCAAAGAGATCCTGTCCTGATTCACGGAGCAAAGCCTGCAGCCTGTTGGTCGTACCTACTTCGGCAAAATAGAAAGGCGGCAGATAGATGGCTTCGTCTTCCAACTTCAAGTCATCCGTCTGCACCATATTACTCAAAGCCTCACGGATAGGCGCTTCGTCCGCTTCCAGCAATTCCAACGCTGCTTTGACCAACTGTTCCTCTTCAGCATAGACATGCCCTTCGTTGGCCAGCTGATTTAAGGTATAGATGATGCCACTCTTACAGCGGCGCACGTCGTTCTTTTCGTAGCCCATCTTCGCTGCAATGCTGTCGGCCGTCTTGAAGCCGATGCCCCAGATGTCGTCTGCTAGTCGGTAAGGGTTCTCCTTTACCTTGTCGATGCTTTCCTTGCCGTACTGGCGGTAAATCTTGGCCGCATAGGCCGTACTGACACCATACCCCTGCAGGAAAAGCATCACATTCTTGATGTCCTTCTGCTTCTCCCAACTCTCGCGAATCTTCTCCACGCGTTTTTTTCCGATGCCCGGCACCTCGTAAAGCCGTTCGATGTCTGTCTCGATCACATCGATGGTTTCCAGACCAAACTGACGGACGATGAGTTGGGCAAATTTCGGACCGATGCCTTTTACCAGTCCGCTTCCCAGATATTTCTCGATGCCATAGACTGTGGCCGGCATTACTTCCTCCCACGATTGGCATACGAACTGGCTGCCGTAGCGTTTGTCCACCTTCCAGTCGCCCTCACACAACAGCACACTTCCGGCAGGCACCTCCAGCAGGTTGCCCACCAGTGTCACCAGGTCGTCATAGCCTTTGACCTTGACCCTCATTACCGAATACCCGTTCTCGGGATTCTGGTAGGTTATTCGTTCTACTACGCAGCGAAGTCTGAGCATAATATTTCGTTAAAACAGATTTGAACTTAGCAGACTAGCAAGGAATATGGTGCTTGTTGCAATATTCGATAACCTCCTCTTGAGTGTCGAATCCTTTGTCACAGAACTTTTGTAGTCCTCCCTTTACATCTTCAATGAACTCTTTTTGTGCATTGAGGACACTAGTTGCTTTATTAATAAAACTTTTATAGTCTGCATTTATTCGGCAGAGTTTATCTATGGTATAATAGTCCAACTCATTTCTACGAGCTGGGAAGAGTTCTTTAGTTGCATCTGTATAAGGAGATAATAGGATGATTCCTATACCAAAGGCTCGGTTGAGACGGGCTATCTCTTCCATCAGATCTTCATTGATTTCAAATGCAATCAAGTACCCATAATTGGCCCAACTGCTGTTGGAGAGGGCTTGAAAGAAATACTCCTTCAGTTGGTGGTCGTTTTCAATCGTACGCTTTAGTTCATACGAATGCAAAGCGATGTACTCTTTGGTCTCTGTAGCTTTCAGCAAGGAACGGGTTGCAGTCTCTTGAAACTCGTGAAATTCTACGCCCACCATATCAGGATGCACCCACTTTTGAGCTTGGTCTGCACTTTTGAAGCTATTCTCATGGAAAATGGTCTTGGAATAGATACTTTTGCTGAGAAGATAGTTAGTAAGGAGTCGGTGCAGACTGCGTTCTTTGTACATTTCTACTTTTGCTTGAACAACCGGTGCAATAAATGGCTTTTCGTTACTTATCAACTGTTCCAACTCTTCAGTATATTTAGTGATGTTACAGCAAGTACCGATTGAGCCTGTGGAGTTTTGCAGACTTTTAGACATGCTTTGTCTGGGAATGGTAATATTTAGCCATTGCACTTGTCTACGATGTGGAAGAGCTTGATTGGGAACATAGTGGTAGTTCCCGGTAATCTCTGCCACACAATAACCACCTTCTCCATTGGGAGCAAGAACTATGTCACCTATCTTTAGTCCATAGCATACAGTCCAAAGAAATCCAATGGATGTTCTAGCTGTACCCATAGATTTCTCAGGATTGCATTCTAAATATTTGGCAATCATATGATGCCGCCAGCTATTTTCATCATTGTGAGGATAGGATGTTAAATCCTCCTCTTTTATAAAGTTGACCCCGATGTAGTTGTGTTCAAGGCAGTCTTGAATGTACTTTCCACCTTCACCTAACATGATACGATTATATTGTCTCATTTTATGATAGTCAATCATTTAACGGTATATTTACTCTTCATTATCTGCCCAAAGTTCGCATTGACGCATTACAACTTCAATAGCATTTTGTGCTTCTTCTGGTGGATAATGGTACTTCTTTAGAAGACGTTTTATCATCGTTCGCATTTTAGCGCGAGCTGTTTCCTTTTGTCTCCAATCCAAAGTACGGTTTTTCCTGAGTGCATCTGTGATCTCTCTTGCCATGGCGACCAGTTGATTGTTTTCGTAGAAATCCTTGACGGACCGAGGTCGTGTCAACGCATCGTAGAATGCCTGCTCTTCATCAGATAAACCAAGAGCATTACCTTCTTCTGCGTGTTGCTTCATTAACTTAGCCATTTCCAGAAGTTCCTTTATCACTTCTTCATTGGAAATCATACCACGGAGATATTCAGCCAAGCGTTTATCTAACATTTCACTGAACAATTCAGCTTGTGTTAGATTCTTTTTTTGATGTTTTTTGATATGTTGAGCAAGTAACTTTTTCAACATTTCAATAGCTAGATTCTTCTCCTTCATATTGGCAACATCATTCAAGAATTGCTCATCAAAGAGAGAAAACTCTTCCGCTTTAGTATTGATAATTTCTACAACACCATCTGATTGAATCGCAACTTTAAGCAATTCTGAGATGCGTTCGTCTATTATCTTCCGTGTGATAGGAGCCTTACTGGTCAAGCGGATAAATAAAGTACGTACAGCTTCAAAGTATGCTTCTTCAAATTTTTCTTCCGGTGTCAGAATACTGCGACAAATTGTTGCTGCTTGCATCATACGTTTGCTATATTCTGAGAATACCTCACTTACGGGAGTCAGTACAGGATCACAGTGCACATGTATGATGTTACCATTCTCATCATACATGGTTCGTTCGCTTGGGCAGCCGGGCACCATCCGATCGGGAATCAGCAATGTATCCAGTCCTTCTCGAATGAGTCTGCTTCTTTGTAGATTGGTACATGTCGCAAATGTGGAGTAATCCACTAAATCACTTATACACAAACGGCACATGCTGATTGCTTCCAGAAATTGTTCATAAGCAGTTTGCTTGATGTCTTGATTCCCGAAGTTCTTTTTGTCGCGCCCTGTGTAATCGTGCATGGCTTTCTTTAATGCTCCAGCAATGCCGATATAATCCACCACAAGTCCTCCAGATTTTTCTGGGAAAACACGGTTTACTCTGGCAATGGCTTGCATCAGATTGTGCCCCTTCATGGGCTTGTACACATACATGGTAGCCAAGGAAGGCACATCAAATCCAGTCAACCACATATCCACTACGATTGCAATCTTCATCTTGGAGCTGTTGTCCTTAAAGTCGCGGGCAAGTTGCTCCTTGTGTGCTGCACTCCCAATAATATCAGCCCATTCTACGGGATCTTGATTGCCGCTTGTCATGACAACCCCTATGATTTCTTTCCAGTCAGGACGTAGCTCGCATAATTTACGATAGATATCAATACCTGTGGCACGATCTATGGCTACTATCATGGCTTTTCCTGTGAGATGATTTTTTCTACATTCTTCATAATGTTGTACCAAGTCGCGACACAATGTATCTATGGTTTCCGGGGCTCTAAGCAGTGCATGCAAGCGAGCATTTTCTTGTTTGCTACGTTTTAAATCTTCATCGCTGGCTCCTTCTTCGGCTAATTTGTCATATTCTTGATCCAACAGTTTCATTGTTTCTGCATCCAGATCAAGTTTTATAAGTCGGCTTTCGTAGTACACTGGAACCGTTGCACCATCTTCTACAGCTTGCGTCATGTCATAGATGTCAATGTAATTGCCAAACACTTCACGAGTGTCGTGATCATCTGCTTCAATAGGTGTACCGGTGAAGCCTATAAAAGAAGCTCCCGGCAGAAGTTTACGAACGATGGCAGCAAAACCCAGTTTCAATTCTCCGGTTTCGGTATCTACCTTGGTTTGGGTGTTACTCTGACTACGGTGTGCTTCATCACTTAAAACTATAATATCTTTGCGTGTAGTAAGCGGAGTCTTTCTGTCCTTGAACTTTTGTAAGTTGGCAAAGATGATTCCACGGCTTTGGCGGGTTTCCAGTAATTCATACAGGTGTTCTCCATCTTTTGCCATCACAGGCTGTTGACGCAAATAATCACAGCAAGCGCTAAACGTGCCATAAAGTTGTTCGTTTAAGTCCAAGCGGTCCGTTAGCACCAGAATGGTTGAACTCAAAAGATTATGTAGCAATTGATGGGCATAAAAAACCATACTTAGGCTTTTTCCTGATCCTTGCGTATGCCAAAATACACCAATTTTACCATCTTGACGTTTGATGGCTTCTTTGGTGCATTCCATTGCTTTCTTTACAGCAAAATATTGGTGATAACCGGCAAGGATTCGTGCTTTCTTGTCGGTACCCATTGCCATCGTGAAGTGGGTGATAATATCCACTAACCGTTCTTTCTTAAACATGCCGTTGAAGAGCGTTTCAAAATCAGCAACGGATGTGCTTTCGTAGCTGCCATCAGTGGTTTTCCACTCCATGAAACGGTCAAGAGGAGCAGTGATACTTCCCACTCTGGTATCAGCCATGTCACTAATGACGCATAGTTGACAAGCCGTAAATAGTTGAGGAACACGGCGCATGTAGTTTTGTAGCTGTAGCCAAGCTTCTTCACTGTTCGTTACTTCTCTGGTTGGCGATTTGAGCTCTACAACTGCAATAGGCAGACCATTGATGAACACAACAATGTCTGCGCGCTTGGTGTTAGTTCCGTTTACAATTGTCCACTGATTCACTACGGTAAAGACATTATTGTCTATATTTTCTTGATCTATCAGCTTCAAGTGGTCACAGCGTATTTGACCATCACTGGCGCGATAGCTTACATCTAAACCTTGTTGTAACCATTCTGTCATTTTTATATTAGCTGACAGAAGCGGCTCATTTTGAATAGTATGCAATTGACGCATGGCTTCTTCTATCGCCAGTTGTTTCGTGGCTCCGTTAATAACAAGCAGCTGCTTTCTAGTAATGCAGGATATTGATACATCCTCTAGGTCACGAGCTGTTTCTTGTTCTAGCTCTGGTCCATAACGGTAGTCGTAGCCCATTTCCTTGAACAAATCAAGAATGGTTTGTTCATACGAATCTTCAGTATAATGATATGTGTTCATAATCAAAGTATTATATATAGTTATATGTTGTCGGTTTCACGATTTCCTACGCTGCCGTAGATTTTAAATTATCATTTATACGGCGGTTGAGGGCGATTTTATTATCAAGAGAAGCTAGGATGGCTACCATCTTCTTTTGAACGCTCAGTGACGGTAATAGTATTTCCGTATCTTCGAGAATTTTTGTAGAAATATTAGCCTGACTTGCGCTTCCTGTTGCTTTAGATGCTAATGAATAAAGATTTTCGTATTGTCTGAAATAATAGTAAACATATTGTGGGACAACATTATTACATTGAATTATCTTACATGTTCGTTGATTTAGATAAGCTGGTATATCATGTGTATATAGAGATACACGACCAACCCAGCTATTTGCATTTTGTTTACTTACTGGATCTCCTGTTAATGCGAATATAACATCCCCCTTGTTGACCAATATTTTAGACAAAATCTCGTTTGGTTCGTCGGAAATGGATACAGTGTCTTCGAAAAACTTAACTAAGCCATTCTTTAATTCTTTTATCCTAATGATTTTGTATTTACCATCGTAGAGGAATTTAGAGGATTTAAATGCATAACCATTTTGGAAATCCACTAAATCGCCTAATCTATATATTTTCCACTCTTCCATAAATGAGAATTTAGCTGTTTAAATTATTCGTTTTCACTTCCCAAAAACCGTTTCTTTTGCCATTTTTGCGTTCTATTATGCCTTTTTCGGTCAAATTTACGGTAATGGTCTTAACTGTTCGCTCAGATTTGCCTATATGCGCAGCGATTTCTTTTTGCGTGGCTTTAGGCTGTTCTCTCAAGAAGTTCAGCACGGCCATTTCTTCTAAAGTGCAATTCAAAGTGCAAATATTGCACTTTGGGGAGATTTCCTTTGTTGTATTTGCACTTTGAACGCCTTGCACAGAAGATTCTTGCACAAGCATTACTCGGTTCTTTAGTTCGTTATGTTCGGAAAGAATAAGGTTCCTAAAGAACGCTTCAATATATTCAGTGGTAGCGTAAATGCCTTTGCTCAAATTGTTATAGTTGGCGCGGACCAAAGCGTTGCGGAAATACCATGAATGATTGGCAAACGCCTCGTTACTGATGTCGAATCCAAACGTACGCAGGTATTTGATAGCAAACACTGCCGTAGTACGAGTATTTCCCTCACCGAAAGCATGAATCTGCCATATGCCGGAAATAAACTTTGCGATGTGAATGATAGCATCGTTGATATTCAAATCCTTATAGCTAAAATTTTTCTCCTGCATGAAATCGAAATCTAACGTTTCACGTATGCTGTCAGCACTGGCATAAAGGACGGTTTCTCCTTTCAATACCCATTCTTTTTTGGTGATATTGTAATCTCTGACCTTTCCTGCAAATTTATAGATACCTTGGAAAAGGCGACGATGAATGGTGATATACTCAACGGGCGAAAATGTGAAGGTCTTTTCAGATAAAATTTCAGCAATACGGGCTGAAACTTTATCTGCTTCTTCCGTTCTGTCTTCGATGTTTGCTCTGACTGTTTTGGATTGATAGTAGCTATCAATAAGCTGTTTGGCTTCTTCGATAGTTATATCACCCTCAATGTGCTGACGCGCTGTTTGAATCAAGTACTCAGACGGTTTCAGATCATCTACTGCCTGCAATCCGATAGCGGTCTGCCAAGCATAGCCTTTTTCTTTTTTCTGAGGCTCACCTTGTCTTATATATTCTTCAAAGTCATTCATTATCAATGAGAATTTAGCAGTTTAAATCGTTAATTTTTAATTCACCGGACATTAGCTTTGGGAGTATTGTATCACGCAATTGTTCTAACATATCGTTTTCCTTTAAATTTTCACTCATTCGTTTATAATAACCGCCCAAAATCTCGTTCATCTTTTTAGCCTCTGTATCTGTAGGTATCATTACTTTATACTCAGGAAGAGCTTTTTTGTTAAGATGCAGAACGGTTGTACCATTTACGTAGCCCTGACAGTGCCCTTTAAACAGTTTATTTTTAAGCATAGCTGCTATTAAAAAGCGATAAGGAAAACTCGAACTTGGCAACACTTTTACCAAATCCATTGAGAAGATTATTTTATTATACTCTCCTAGAGAAAGCACAAGTTCAGCATTTCCTATAACTTCAGCATTTTGCGTCAAATCAGTATGCGCTACTAGAATTTCAAACAATTCTGCATATTGTGCGTTTTTTACTTTATCTGACGGATTTATAGCCTTAAAACCATCAGTCTTAAATCCTCCAGAACGATTGTAATTCTTTATCGTAGCCATACCTGTATTGGAACTATCGACCAGTTCATCACCCTTGTATGAATATCCTCCTACAAATGAAGCTATATCAGATAAACTTCCCTTTGTCCATTGAGGATTAGGTTTTTCCACGAACCAAGACTTGAACAACGCCTGTGCCTGCTGTTCTAAATTATCATTTATGCGCTTATTAAAGAGCACTTGCTTATGGGTATAATATCTATTTATAACTCTCATCAGCCAATGTATTTACGGTGAGACAATTTTACGTTATTCTGGTTGACCATTGCATAGTGCATGGTGGTGTCAATCTTAACGTGACCAAGCAATTGCTGAACTTGTTCAACAGGCATACCCTTGTCGATGGCCATGGTTGCCAATGTCCTTCGGAACTTATGAGGATGTACACGAGAAATTTTACAATTTCTTCCTATTTTACGTAATCTACTTTCAATGCCTGATATTCCAAGTCTTGCATGTGGCTTAGCAAGTGAAACAAAAAGTGCCTTGTTGCGATCTCGCCTTGAAGACAAGTATTGTTGTAAATGGATTTTTGTACGAGCATTGAAATAGACCATACGCTCTTTATTGCCTTTTCCAAAAACAATACACTCGCGTTCATTGAAGTTGACATCCTCCCGATTGAGTTTAACTAATTCGCCCACACGCATACCAGTAGAGGAGAGCAAATCTATGATTGCAAGATCTCGAATATTTTTACAGTTATCACGCAAGGTTTCAAGATTTTCGTCAGTGAGAACTTCTTTAACTTGTGTGCCCGTTTTAACTTTATGGATTCGTCTTACCGGACTCTTTATGATATAGTCTTCCTCTTCAAGCCACGCAAAAAAGGAAGAGAATATCCGACGAATATTGTCAATAGTTACTTTGCTTGATTTATGTTTTCGCTGGTAAACGGCCAAATAGGCGCGTATATCATCTGTTGTGAAATTTACCACTTTCTTTGGCATCTTCTTGAAAAGCTGTTTGATAGTTACTTCATAATATTTGGCTGTTTTAATAGAGCAACCTTCAACTTGTTTAGCAGCCAGAAACATCTCCAACAGGCGCAAGTTGGATGCCGAAGAGTCTTGTTGAGTCTCTTCATCGCCCGTGATGGTGTATTTGCTCACAGCTTGGAGCAATACACCATTAAGAGTTGCCAACTGTTCTATATCTAAGAATTCCGCCATTGAGTTAGTAATTTCTTGAATGAATCTTTCTTTCATGTTTCTTCGATGTTAATGATTTCTTAATTAAAACCGAAGAATTAAGCAAGCAATCAAATTTTGTAACCTATACGCCCAAGTTGCTTGCGTATTTCGTCTTCAAGCTTATGGGATTGCTCAAATAGGTCAGACAATTCCGAAGTCAGGCGAGCCATCTTCTCTTCGAAGGGTTCTCCGTCGTCCTCTGTTTCGGCTATGCCTACATATCGTCCAGGAGTCAAAACGAAGTCTTGTGCAGCCATTTCTTCAATAGTTGCAACAGCTGAGAATCCCGCTTCTGGAACTAGATTACCTTCTCGATACTGCTCAAACGCTTCGGCTATGCGTGCTATGTCATTTGTAGTTCTTTCTGCTTCTTGACATTTTTCGTTTTCTTCTGGATTGGGCGTGCCGGATGACAATCTCCGATGGGTGCGATCAAACATGTACCCCAAGTTACGTGCGTCAATGAAGAGTGTCTTACCTGCTTGAGTTTTCTTTTTATTAAAGAACCAGAGACAACATGGGATTTGCACGTTATAAAATAACTGGCTAGGCATCGCAACAATACCTTCTACCAAATCTGCTTCAATAAGTTTACGGCGTATATCTCCTTCTCCTCCGCTTTGACTGCTAAGTGAGCCATTGGCAAGTACAAGACCGATACGTCCGTTGTCATTCAGGTGGTAAATCATATGCTGAATCCAGGCATAATTGGCATTTCCTTCAGGGGGAATACCATATACCCAACGTGGATCATCTTTTAATTTGTCTCCGCCCCAATCAGAAATGTTGAATGGAGGATTAGCCATTACGAAGTCAAACTTACGAAATGGGTGCTGGTCATTATGAAATGAATCTGCCCAGGTCTCACCAAAGTTAGCCTCAATTCCACGAATGGCTAAGTTCATTTTGGCTAATCTCCATGTGTTGCTGTTCATTTCTTGACCGAAGACAGAAATGTTATTCATATTTCCACTATGGCGTTCTATGAATTTAGCGCTCTGCACAAACATACCACCGCTACCACAAGCCGGGTCAAAAATCTTACCCTCATACGGCTGCAGAACTTCTACTAATGTACGGACTACGCACTCCGGAGTATAGAACTCTCCACCTTTTTTCCCTTCTTCACGCGCAAATTCTCCAAGGAAATATTCGTAAACTCTACCCAAAACATCTCTTGCTTGACTTACATCAAAAACGGTATTGTCGAAAATGTCAACAACTTCTCCTAATCTCCTTTTGTCAAGTTCCGGACGAGCATAATTTTTGGGTAATATACCTTTAAGATGGGCATTGTCCTTTTCAATAGCTTCCATAGCTTTATCTATGACTATGCCGATTTCTGCAGTTAAGGCAGAATCAGCAATCAGCTTCCATCGGCTTTCTTTTGGGACGAAAAAGATATTGTCACCGATGTATTCGTCTGCATCCTCTGGGTCTCCGTAAGGATCAGACGTGAGTTCTTCATATTTAGCCTTAAAGCTGTCATTTATATATTTTAGGAACACAAGTCCCAATACCACACTCTTATATTCTGCAGCATCAAGATTGCCACGAAGTTTTTCTGCTGCACCCCACAACTTCTGTTCGAGGGTTTGTTCTTTTACTGATTTCGCTTTCTTTGCCATAATATTATTCTTGATTATCAACAATTAAATCTTTGATACTAACCGAAAGGATGTCGGCTATTTGCTTTAAGGTCTCAAGTGAGGGTTGATTGCGGTTCGTGCAATAACCATTTACGGTACAAAAGCTTTTGCCCAACTTTTCAGCAAGCCAAGTCTGAGATTTATCCTTTTCTACCAGTACAGATTTAATACGATTGATCTTCATATTCTTATGATTATAAACATATTTATGTCATTCCTACAAAAGTACGAAATTCCTTATTTACCACCATGAAAAATACTCACTATTTATAAAGTATTTCTAAATACTAGACTATTAATGCTGAAAAAGGCTTCAATGAATATCATAATGAAGGCTCTACTGAACGCAGGCTGACGCTTGCAGAAGTAGAGCCATCGAATGGTTTATATGGTTAGCTCACAGATGTTGGCCGCCACTTCCGACTTATCGTATTGTATGCGATGCCGGAAGTGACGACCTTTTGGGAAGAATATGCCATCCGGTTGCTCTGTATTTTCAATACCAAGCAAAGCCCGGCTGATAGGATTTTGCTACAAGTAGAAGTTCCATTCCATTGCCACAGAGAGAAGCAGCAGGGTTTCACTTCGCTCCACTCAGCTGTTTCTCACAGTGTCAATGAGGTTGGAAAACATATCTACAAATGATGACTTGCTCGATGGCTCTACCGAACGCAGGCTAACGCTTGCGGAAGTAGAGCCATCGAATGGTTTTGGAGGTTGGCTCACAGATGTTGGTCACCACTTCCGACTTATCGTATTGCATGCGATGCCGGAAGTGACGACCTTTTGGGGAGGATGTGCCATCCGGTTTGCTCCGTGTCGATGACACCAAGCAAAACTCGGCTGATAGACTTTTGCAACAAGTGGAAGATTCCATTCCATTGCCACAGAGAGAAGCAGCAGGGTTCCACTACGCTCCACTCAGCAGTTTCTCACAGTGTCAATGAGGTCAGGTAGCTGGTCTTCAAATGAAAACATGCTCGATGGCTCTACCGAACGCAGGCTGACGCTTGCGGAAGTAGAGCCATCGAATGGTTTTGGGGGCTGGCTCACAGATGTTGGCCGCCACTTCCGACTTATCGTATTTCATGCGATGCCGGAAGTGACGACCTTTTGGGGAGGATGTGCCATCCGGTTTGCTCCGTGTCGATGACACCAAGCAAAGCCCGGCTGATTGGCTTTTGCTACGAGTGGAGGACTCCAGTCCGTTGTCATAGAGAGAACCTGCAAGGCTCCACTTCGCTTCACTTTGTAGGTTCTCACAACGGCAACGGTTTTTGGGAGGACGTTACTTCGTAAGGGTTTGGACGTTAGGTCGCTCAGGCTTGTTCGTACTAACGTACACCCATTATACATTAGTACATGAAGGCTTGAACGAAGTAACGTGTTCGGTGGCTTATACTAAGGTACTTTTCCCTTGGAGTCCAGGTTGAATGAAATGCCTGGTAAATCCTTGGAGCTTCCCGGTCTTTTTACGTTTTGTCGTGCAAAGATACTGCGGACGGGAGAAACATCAAGTGCCGCTGAAGCTTTTGGACGGAGAACTTTCCGGCAGCCTTCCACAATTTGTACCAAATTGGGTATTCCGTAAAGTTCTCTGTCCTCACACTTGCCTTATTCTCCCCGGTGTCCGCAGTGAGGGGATGCACGTAAAACGGTTTTCCCGACCGAGAAGCTCTAAAGGGCTTCACAAGAGGGAAAAGAATCGGAAACGTAAACATCAAAAATATTTGTTATGGACTATTTAGAATTATCCGGAGCAACCATCTCCGAACGTGACAAGGCTTTTGCCCAAGAGTTCGCCAACTTTGTGAATGGCAGTATGTCTTCACCTGACCAGACTGGCAGGGAACTGACCAAGGCTCACCGCTACCTGCAACAACAGATGTTCAAGGTTTTCCTCGGCTTCATGAAGCAGCTGGCACTCAACTATCAGCAGGGAAGATACGATGACCGCAATGAGTGGGCATCACGGCTTTCAGCAGAAGCCTACCAACGGCTCATCGAGTGTGACTTGATTTTTGACCCCGAATTTCCAACCTCTAAATAATACAGCTATGTGCAGACTTATGACAACACAGTTGGAGGAAGCCTTGAAAGGCTATCCTCTCTATTCCCAGGACGGCAAGGGAAAGGATGCTATTTGCCGTGCCATCTTCGCGCTCGGTGGTGTGCGATGGTTCATTCTTGAAGGTGAAAAGGAAGGAAATGACACCATCCTCTTCGGTATCGTCATCGGACTGATGGAGGACGAGTACGGCTACATTTCCTTGAACGAGCTGTCGGACATCGAATTGGATTTGACCAGACAAGGTTTCGGCAAGCTGCAAGTAAGGCAGCAGGAGAACTTCCAGCCGGTACCGCTGAAGAAGTTGCGTGACAGCCGTTTGCAGGAGTTCCTTGCAAGAATGGGTGAATGAGTGTTAGAACGGAGTGATAACAAAATGACCTGCCTTATCCGTCACGGACCGGGCAGGTCTCAAATAGTAGGTTTAGTCTGAGATATGAGGAATGGAAATATAATCAGTATCGCAGCCCAACTCGGTTGGACTGCTTCCGCTCAGTACAAGGAAGGCAGGCTCTTCTTTGACTTCCACCGGAAGACCTTGAGCGGTGTGCCGTTTACCTTCACGGCAGAAATGAAGGACGGCAAGGTAAGTAACCTGGTGAAGGAGATTGAGTCCTTTGTGGAAGCCATTGAGCCGGAGACCTGTGCTTCGGAGTGGATGGTCCGGTCGGGTGCCGTAGCACCTTCCCGTTTCCGGCAAGCCGTGAGCGATATGGATGCCATCCGCACCGATGCGTGGCTCTTGGCTTGCCAGCTTGCCGAGGCGGACGGCAAATCCGTGTTGGCAGGTCTGCCCTGGAACCAGTGGAACTGAGTTCCGCAAGAAGGCAAGTTCAAAGACAGTCCTCTATTCACGAGGGCTGTTCTTGAACTTGCGTCCTCTTCTCGGGAGACCCGCTTCCTTGTAGGCAATGAGGTCGCTTCCTCGGAAGAGGATGCCCCTTTTATCGGTATGGATCCGGATAAAAGGCAAAGGTCGCTCGGGATGGTGGATGTAGTCGTAGATGGTGCATCGGTGAACCCCGAGGAAAAGGCAGGCTTCCTTAATGGTGTAGTTCCGGTCGGGAGCTATCGCTATCCATGTGTTCTTCAAGTCGGTCATAGGCATAAGCGTTTGATGCAGTAAAATTACGAAGAAAGCTCTTGTGTGACAATAGCTTCCGTGTGATGCAATGAGGGATTTTGGGTGACTTTGTGGGATTTTGTGATACCCCTTGCAAAAGGTTGCTTAAACATTCATCCATCTTTCATCCAAGAATGGCGCTTAGTGTGGGTCTGCATCAAAAAAACACCTTCTGCAGTTTCCGGCGGTATAGTTGGGGTGGTGACAAGCTAGCCAGGGTGACAACGGGCTGGAAGGGCCTGAAGCCGCTTCCGAAAGCCCCTGTAATTCAATATCTTTTCTTTTTAAAGGAAAAAGAGAATAGAATAGAGAAGTCGGAGTTTGTCAACCGGTGGCTATAAAATTTTTGCCGCAGATTTTTTTGTCAACGCTTGTCAACGTTTGTCAACGCTAACGGATGTATAAAAGTAATTGATATACAAGGATTTTGGCTGTGGCTATCTTGTCAAAGCGAAAATGCCCCCATTCTAGAAAATGAAGCAACTATTTTATAAGGAATTATCCGTGTGAGTATGATGGTGTAGAAAAGGAAGCAAATCGTGCCTGCAAGGTGTTGTGGAAGCATCAGACAGTAATGGAATGAGGAATATCCGGCTCTGTGAAGTATAAAGGCAATGACCGCTCACCGTTTTCTCATCTTGCCTGCGAGGATATTTTTTTGCAAAGGTAGGCTGTCCCCACCAAACGTCAAATCCCTTGCAGAAAATCTTCCTCAAACAAGTTGAGCGTATTTTCTGCCCTGAATTTGCCTAATTGGTGGCTGCCAGCACTCTGAGAAAAGCAAAAAACATCCCTTCGGACAAGCTGCAAAACAGCAAAACAAGAGGGAAAAAAATCAGAGCGTATGGCACACATGGACAATCACCTCAAGAAGCAGTTGGAAAAAACTCAGACATGGTTCTGCAAGTATTTCCCGAAACGCATCCGTAACGTCGGCGAAAAGGAAGTGGCTGACAGACAGATGGTATATGACTTCAAGGACGGACGAAGCTTTGAAGCAGTGGCACAAATGACCGCAGCAAGCCTAAAGGAGCAGTATGGCGATGGCTGCAAGGACATCACCTTTGTTCCGGTTCCGGCATCCACCTCCGAGAAGAACGAACTCCGCTACAAGGCATTTTGCGAGAGAGTCTGCGAACTGACCGGAGCCATCAACGGCTACGAGCATGTAAAGGTAATCGGTGGGCGCCTTGCCATCCACGAGAACCGCAAGCTGGAGAAGGAAATCCGCAAGGTGAGCATCATCGAGTTTGATGAAATTTGGTTCAAAGGCAAGAATATTGTTACCTTTGACGATGTAATCACCCGCGGCATCACTTGGGCTACCTATTCCGACCAATTGGAGAACTTGGGCGCACACGTTCTCAGTGGCATCTTCTTGGCAAAGACCCATTACAAAGTAAAAACGAACTGACAATGATAGAAAAGAAAACAACGAAGGTAAAGGCAACGGCAAAGGCGGTTGCCTTTACCGGACATAGAGAAATTTCCCATATTCATCAAGAACAAGTAAGGGAACGGCTGAAGGAAGCCGTGCTGCAAGCCATCCGTCAAGGAGCGAACAAGTTCTACTGCGGCATGGCGCTCGGTTTTGACATGATGGCGGCAGAAGAAGTCCTTTCCCTCAAGTTGAGCATCCCCATGCTGAAGCTGGTAGCAGTCGTTCCCTTCAAGGGACAGAGCGCTTCCTGGTCCATGGTGGAGCAGCAGCGCTATGCCTATATCCTTTCCAAGGCGGACGATGTGGTGCATCTGAGTGAAGACTACTTCAATGGATGCTATTTCAAACGGAACGACTACATGCTGTCGCATTCCGGCAGTGTGATTGCCTACTTTGACGGCAAGCCGAAGGGCGGCACAGCCTATACCTGTCGCAAGGCAAGGGAGAAACGGATGCCTGTCGTCAATGTGTATTAGACGAACGATGTTATACGCTTTTCATAGATTTTCTGAAAAGCGTATAACATTATTCGGAAAACTGCTTATCTTTGTGCTGAAATAGTGTTTAGACCATGGATAATCAGGAAAAACAAGTGATAAATCAAGCGGAAAACCAACCCCAGAAACCCGGCAGAGGTGGTAAAAGACCAGGTGCAGGCCGCCCCAAGGGAGATGGCACCAGCAAGCTCTATGCTTTTCGGGCCGATAAGGAGGTGGCTGCCTATCTGGACAGCCAGGAGAACAAGACGGACTTCATCAAGGAATGTATCATCCGGCAGATGGAAGTAGCTAAAAGCAGACAGGAAGACGAAGCCTTGAGGCAGTTGGGAGAAGTGATGCCTACCAGCCGTATCAAGCCGATGTCGCTGCCTTTCTTTGATGTAAAGGTGGTGGCCGGTTTTCCCATTCCTTTGAACAATGATGAACTGGCGCAGGACATCGAGGTATTGAAGATGTTGTGCCCACACCCGGACTCTTCATACTTGATCCGTGTGCAGGGCCGTTCGATGATTGAAGCCGGAGTGCATGATGGCGACATCATCATAGTCGATAAGAGTGAACGGAACCCTACGGAAAAGCAGATTGCAGTCTGTGAACTGAATGGAGAATACACGCTGAAACGGGTTTGCAGGAAGGAAGGAACCCTTTGGCTGGTTCCGGCCAATCCCGAGTACCCCGAGATTGAAATCACCGAGGGCGATGATTTCAGTGTTTGGGGAGTCGTGACATATATCATCCACAAGCCTGTTTACTAATTGCTATAACCCGTTTGCCTACAACCTATGATTGCTTTAGTCGATTGCAACAGTTTCTTCTGTTCCGTGGAGAAGGTCTTCCATCCCGGACTGAACGGAAAGCCCGTCTGCGTGCTTTCCTGCAACGATGGCTGCATTGTGGCCTTGACTCCGGAAGCCAAGGCACTGGGACTGCGTCGTGGAGACCCCATCTTCAAGAAGAAGGATATAGTGCAGCACTATGGAGTGAAGCTGTTCTCTACGAACATGTATCTCTATGCGGCCATGTCCAAACGGGTGAACAACATTCTGCGGTCTGCTGTGCCTCATTCAGAAGTCTATTCGATTGATGAATCCTTCCTCTATCTGGATGGTCTAGAGAAATATCATGACTTGGAGGACTATATGCGTGGAGTGGTGGAGAAGGTCCGGCTTTATACGGACATCCCGGTTAGTGTAGGAATTGCACATACCAAGACTTTGGCGAAGATTGGAAGCAAGTTTGCCAAGCAGTACAAAGGCTACCATTCAGTGTGCATGATAGACAATGAAGAAAAGCGCCGGAAAGCGTTGGCGCTCTTTGACCTTTCTGACGTATGGGGAATTGGTAAACAGACCCTTGCCAAGCTGAACTACCTGGGCATCCGTACTCCTTTGGAATTTGCCGACAAGAAGGAAAGTTGGGTGCGCAGCCACTTCTCCAAGCCGGGATGGCAGACGTGGAAGGAGTTGAACGGTATTTCGTGCATTGATACTTCGGAAGTAGCGCAGCGGCAGACCATTTGTACCAGTCGGAGCTTTGGGAATTTGGTTACGGACTATGATGCGTTGCAGGCATCGGTCGCCAGCTTTGCGGCCAGCTGCGCCAACAAGCTACGGGGACAGCACTCGCTGACTTCGGCCGTGACGGTCTTTGTGTCGAGCAACCGCTTCCGGGAGGACCTTACTCAGTACTCCAACGGGCAGACGAGGATCCTGCCTATGCCGACCTCAGACACGATTGAGATTACACAGGCGGCGCTGAGTGTGCTGAAGGAGATTTATCGGGAAGGAATCAGCTACAAGAAGACGGGAGTCATTCTCGGAGACATCACGGATGCTTCCTATATCCAGCAGAATCTCTTTGATGAGGTAAAGAACCGACCGGAACGGATGCAGCTCATGAAAAGCATTGATGCACTGAATCACCGCTTCGGTCTGCGGAAGATACATCTGGCCGTGGAGGGCGAAGAGAAGCAGGCCTGGCATGCCAAGAGCGAGTTCCGGAGCGGTAACTATCTGTCTGATTTAAAGGAGATACTGACAATTCAGATATAATTCTCATGGGAATTATGGAAATTAAGCCTTAAAATTGCATTCTCATGAACATAGCTATACACGTTTTCTATTGCGCATGATGACCTGATAATTTTCTAATGCCCAGCTAATTAAGTGCTGAATTCAACTTGCAAATGCAACAGAATTCTGATTAATAATTTGTTTAAATTT